>JGI24705J35276_12238698_pt1 | contig 38971 bp, 47 predicted proteins | sample TergutNt197P4_FD_35276 | JGI IMG/M metagenome (IMG submission 35276) | reverse complement strand
GGCTCGCGGCGCGAGCCGCGGTAAGAACCCTTAGTGGGAGCTCTGGGCTTGCGCCGCTCGCCGCCCCGGCAGGGATAGGGTTCGCGCCCGAAATGATCGCGCCTCGTGCCGCGGTCAGCCGCGGTCAGTCGTTTCGCGGATGGTATTGATGACAATCTATCTGATCTTGCTCGCGGTCGCGGGTCTTATGGCGATCGTGGTTCTGGATGGACTTTCTTGAAGGGAAGCTCAAGCCAATATCCAGACAGCAACATCGCCGCCGCTTTCTTGCCGAGAACGCTAATGCCCAAAACCCTTACTCAAATTCGCTCGCTGGCGCGTACCCATACAGAAACCGCGATCAACGTCCTTGTCGGCATCATGACGAGCAACAAGGCAACGCCAGCCGCCCGTGTCTCGGCGGCCAATGCGATCCTCGACCGCGGCTGGGGTAAGGCCGCGCAGCCACTCGAGAATGGAAGCGATGATGCGCTTCAATTGATCCATCGAATCGAGCGCATCATCGTGCATCCCGAAAATGGCAACAGTGACAAAATTCCTGCCGTTGACACGTCGGGCAAATCACCGGCAAAGTGACATCATCGAAACATCCATAGATCGGCCCGCGCAGGAATTAGCCGCGGGCTTTTTTGTGTCCCGCTTGTTGAATCGGACGGCGGCTGCGCGTCATGGCGCCGCATTTTCATCTCAACCTCTCGAGCGCTGGCAACCGCGTCGCCGTCCGAGCTTTTCACATTGAACGCTGAATCTGTCACGGGCCGGTGCGCGCGAACGCGCCGGCCTGCGGCGCGCGCCTTGGACTGGTGTTTTGCACTGGGTGCCTTGGGCTTGTGCCGCCGCGGTCCCGGGAGGGATAGGGTTCGCGCCCGAAACGATCGCGCCTCGTCTCGCGATCTGCCGCGCTCTTGCTTTTCGGAGAAACGATGACAGCCTATCTGATATCGCTCGCGCTCGCCGGCTTGCTCATGATCGTGCTCTCGGAAGGATTTTCGTGAGCAGAAGTCCGCGAGCCGTGGTTAGCCGGCCTTATTGCACCTTCTTGGACTCTTCGTACATGCGTTGCTGCTCCTCGGGACAATAGACGATCCTGCCTCCTGGGTCCGTGAACTTTCCGTCCTGGGTCGCACGAAGGAGAATTGTCTTCTCGTCGATCTTCTTCAGCAGAACGATCTCCTTGTTGCTTGTTATCGACTTGGGCGGCCCTGCAAATCGTATCGAGCTGCCAGCGCGGCCCATTGTGTTGAAGGCATTTCTGTAAAGTTCGGAGAGTTGTATGTCCTGGAATGATGCTATGCGTCGAATGTTGACGCCCATCGGGGGCTTCGAACCCCAAACCACGAGCCCGTTCGGAGCAATACGGGAGAAACCGACGACCTCCCCACATGCAGGCGTCGACGCGAATTACAATGTCGGGCAACATGGGATCAATCTCACGTATCCTGCGTTGCGGTCGCCGGTGGACGGCGTCGTGACGAATGCGGGCGAAGGCAGACAGAGCGACACGCCGAATGATTGGTACGCCGATGGAGCAGACGTACCGGTCTGCCACAAAGCTGGTGAGTGCAATTGTCCATCCTGAAAATTCCGACAGCCAAGATATTTGAGCCGCTGCTCAAGCCTGGGCGCTACAAGGGGGTTTACGGAGGACGTGGTTCAGGCAAATCGCACTTCTTTGGCGAGTTGCTGGTCGAGACCTGCCAGGCCGAGCGCGGCACTTTGGCGGTCTGCATTCGGGAGGCGCAGCGCACGCTCGCGCAATCCTCGAAACGGTTGATCGAGGGCAAGATCGCAAGCCTTGGGCTCGGTCACGGTTTCAAGCTCTTTAGCGATAAGATTGAGACGCCGGGCGATGGACTCATCATCTTTCGTGGCATGCTGGATCACACGGCCGACTCGATCAAGTCACTGGAGGGGTTTCGCATTGCCTGGGTCGACGAGGCGCAATCCCTTAGCGCGCGCAGCCTCGCGCTGCTGCGTCCGACGATCCGCGCAAAGAATTCCGAACTGTGGGCGAGCTGGAATCCCAGGCGCGAGAGCGACGCGATCGACGATTTCTTTCGCACGCGCAAGCCGGAGGGGGCCGTTGTCGTACAGGCGAACTGGCGGGACAACCCCTGGTTTCCGGTGGTGCTGGAGGAAGAACGCCTGCTCGACCGGAAGCTTTATCCGGAGCGTTACGGCCACATTTGGGAGGGCGAATATGCAAGTGCTTCCGAAGGCGCCTATTTCGCCTCGCTACTCACGGAGGCGCGCGCACAGGGGCGGATCGGAAAGGTGTCCGCCGATCCGCTGTTGCCGTTGCGCGCCTTCATTGATATCGGCGGCGCTGGGGCGGCGGCCGATGCCTTCACGATCTGGATGGTGCAGTGGGTCGGGAACGAAATCCGAATTCTGGACTATTACGAAAGCGTCGGTCAGGTGCTGGCGTTTCACGTCAACTGGCTGCGTTCGCGGGGCTATCAGAACGCGACCCTCTATCTGCCGCACGACGGTGTTGCCGCCAACAACATCACCGGCAAGCGCTACGAGGACCATCTGCGCGATGCCGGCTTTACCGTTGAACCTCCGGTGAAGAATCAGGGGCCCGGTGCGGCCATGATGAGGATCGAAGCACTGAGGCGATTGGGCCCGCAGCTCTGGTTCAACGATGATACGACTGAGCCCGGCCGCGAAGCGCTCGGTTTCTATCACGAGCGCAAGGATGATGTGCGCAATGTCGGTCTCGGCCCCGAGCACGACTGGTCAAGCCATGCCGCCGACGCACTCGGCCTGATGGCGATCTGTTATGAGCAGCCGGGCAGGGTGACCGGGTTCAATCGGTCGATCCGGTACGCGGAGCAGGGATGGGTGTGAGGATCTGCCGACGTCGGTGGAAGGCAGCTGCCCGGCCTCAATGCTAACAGTCCATCGATCTTGAAGCTGACGATCCGAACATCTCTGCAAAATCGAGACTCTTTCATGCAAAAAATGTCAATCGCCGAAGTGAAGGCCATGCTCGCTTCCGAGAAGGCCAATGCGCTCGCCGCCATGTCGGCGGCGCAGTTGGCCGAAGAGCGGGCGGACGCCATGGACTACTATCTTGGCGACATGCGCAAGGACATGCCGGCGCAGGACGGCCGATCACGGGCGGTGTCGACCGATGTCGCCGACACCATCGAAGGCCTGATGCCGCCGTTGATGGACATCTTTGCCGGCTCCGACGAGGTCGTCCGCTTCGAGCCGGTCGGTCCGGAGGACGAGGCGGCCGCGCAGCAGGAAACGGATTATGTCAACCACGTCTTCATGCAGCAGAACCCCGGCTTCATGGTCCTGTACTCCTTCATCAAGGATGCGCTGCTGTCCAAAGTTGGGATCGTCAAGGTCTGGTGGGAGGAGCGGGAGGAGGAGAGTCGGGAGACCTATTACGACCTCACCGATGACCAGTTCGCGCTGCTTGCGCAGGATGTCGCGGAGTCGAACGGCGCAATGAAGATCGTTGCGCATACGTTGCACGATCCAACCGCATCACGCGAAACGGCCGAAGCGACGAACTAGAGAGGTTCCGGCCTCCTTCGGGAATATGGAAATATCAACGGCTTAGGTCGAACCGCTGTCGCCTATTGCGCAAGCAAGCTGGCGCCCAACAAACACGAGTTCAATCAACATGGTCGCTCCCTTACTTGCCCTGGCACCGCCGGTGCCACTGGGGTCTCCCGTCACGCATGATGTCACCATCCTGACCACGCGCAAGCTCGCGCAGGCGCGGGTTATGGGGGTTCCGCCGGAGGAATTCGGCATCGAGCGCGGTGCGCGCAGTATCCGCGACTGCAATTACTGCTTCCACGAGGTCGTCACCAAGACCGAAGGGCAGTTGATCGCGGAAGGCTTTGATGCCCCACAGATCAGGGCGCTCCGCTCGCATACCGGTGCGACCGAGATCGAGACGTTGGCGCGCGACACGGTGGAAGAGAATCTGACGGCGACAGTCGGCGGTAGCAGCGTCAATTCGGTGGCGCGGCTCGTGCGGATCACAGAGCATTACGTGCGGATGGACTATGAAGGCACGGGAAGGCCTTGCCTCTATCAGGTCCTGACGGGCGGCGAGCAAGGAGAGATCCTGCGCAAGGACGGCGAGGAATGCATCGCGGCATTCGACCAGATTCCGTTCGCCACGACAACGCCGGTGCCGGTGACGCATCGCTTCTTCGGCCGTTCGATAGCCGACCTGGTGATGCCGCTGCAGCGGGAGAAGACCGCACTGAAGCGCGGCGCGCTCGACAACCTCTATCTGCACAACAATCCGCGCGTGGAGGTGGCCGAGCAGAATGCTGGCCCCAATACGCTGGACGATCTTCTGGTGTCGCGGCCGGGCGGTGTGGTGCGCACTAAGACAGCCGGCGGGCTCAACTGGCAGGTGGTGCCTGATATCACGACCTCGATCTATCCGATGCTGCAATATCTCGATGCCGAGCTCGAGACCCGTACCGGGCTCGGCAAGCAGGCCCAGGGTATCGATGCCAACGCGTTGCAGAACCAGTCGGCGACCGCGGTCGCGCAGGTGTTTTCGGCTTCCCAGATGCGCATCAAGCTGATTGCGCGCCTCATGGCCGAAGGCGTCCGAGATATCTTTTCGCTGCTGCACGGCACGATCCGCAAGCACGGTCAGCACCAGCAGACGGTGCGGTTGCGTAATGCCTGGATCAGCGTCGATCCGCGCGACTGGAAGACACGCGACGACATGACCATCAACGTGGGCCTCGGTTCGGGCGGCAAGGCTCAGCAATTCGCCCAGACCATGGCGATCGCAAATATCCAGAAGGAGCTCGTCGCCGGCGGCAAGACCAATCTGGTCAGCGATCGTGAACTCTATAACACAGCGGCTGAGCTGACGCGGATCATGGGCCACAAGAATCCGGATCGATTCTTCAACGATCCGACCGCTGTCAATCCGCAGACCGGGCAGCTCCTGCATCCGCCGCCAACGCCGCCGCAACCGCCGCCTGATCCGAAATTGCTTGCGTTGCAGGCTAGGTTGCAGGCCGATCGACTCGCTGCCGAGCACAAGGCGCAGATCGAGCGTGAAAAGGCGCAGGCTGATGCGATCCACCAGCAGGTGAAAATGCAGGCTGAGATCGAGCTCGCCAGCATAAAGTCCGGCCTCGACGCCAAGATTGCGGTGCTTGACGCGCACCTGAAGACCCTTGATCGGGAGCATAAGCTTCGACACGTGCAGGAGCTGCACCGGATGGAAGTCGCCGAAGCGGCCATGAATCTTGATAGGAATCCTGCCGCTTCGGCGGCCAATCATGAATCGAAAACACAAAGGCAAAACGCTGGCGGGGAGCAGGCGAATGGTTGATGAAAGCGAGTTGGAGCAGGCGGTAGCGAAAGCGGCTCGCGCCGAGGCGCTACTCGACAATGATATGCTTACCGAGGTCTTCGATACGTTGGAGAAAAGCTATATCGCCGCCTGGCGCGCCACGACCGTCGACGATGCCGCCGGAAGAGAAAAGCTGTTTCTGGCGATCAATATCGTCGGCAAGGTAAGAGACCATCTCGCGAGCGTCGTTGCGAACGGAAAATTGGCGCGCGCCGAGCTGAAGGAGCTTATGGAGACGGCCGAGCGACGCAAGAGGTTTGGGATTATCTAGTGTTTTTCCTCTCGGACGCGTGCCTCATTTTGCGTCAGGACAATCTTCGCGGGAGCGATGCTGACGGCGCGTCGGAAGTTACAGCCGGTGCGGCGGTACGGCATTTAACCTCTTACTTCATTCGCTACCGATCGCCAAGCTCGTCATATACGTCGATGCCGCCCCCGCGCGAATGACACTGGCTCCCGGCAAATAGATCTCGCCGCGCCGAACCGGAATTGATTCCGCGCTATTGAGCCATCGGGATAGCAACCTCGAATACCACAAAACATACGCCCTTGCGCGCGGCACGCGACGCAATGCATTCGGCCTTCTAAAGGAAACCTAGATGTCTCTACCGACTTCAACCTTCGTTACTTATTCCGCGGTGGGCAACCGCGAGGACCTCAGCGACATGATCTATCGCATAGATCCGGTCGATACACCGTTCATGAGCGGCGTCGATAAGGAAAAGGCGACCGCTGTGAACCACGAATGGCAAACCCAGGCGCTCGCGCCGGCGGACAGCGACAACGCCCAGCTCGAAGGCGACGATCCCTCGACCAACACGACGACCCCGACTGAGCGGCTCGGCAATCTCTGCCAGATCTCCTACAAGGTCGCGCGGGTCTCCGGCACGCAGCAGGCGGTGGATCACGCGGGTCGTGACAATGAACTCGCCTATCAGCAGATGCTCAAAGGCCTGGAGCTCAAGCGCGACCTCGAGACGATTCTTTGCGGCACCAATCAGGCCAAGGTGGCCGGCGATACCGCGAGTCCACGCAAGACCGCCACGGTTCTTTCTTGGATTGTCTCGAACACGTCGAAAGGCGCAGCCGGCGGCGCCGCCGACCCAGCGGCAGCCGACGGCACCGGCACGCGAACGGACGGCACCCAGATCGCGTTTACCGAAGCGCGGCTGAAGAGCGTGCTATCCTCGATCTGGACCAACGGCGGCAAGCCAGGAACGATCATGACCGGTGCTTTCAACAAGCAGGTGTTCTCAACCTTCACCGGGCGCTCGACGGCGATTGAAGAAGCCAAGTCGAAGAAGATCGTTGCATCCGTCGACGCCTATGAGTCCGATTTCGGCAAGCTCAAGGTGGTCGCCAATCGCTTCCAGCGGCCGCGCGACGTGCTGGTGCTGGAAATGGACAAATGGGCGGTGGCCTATCTTAACGGCCGCAACATGATCTCCATCCCGCTCGCCAAGACCGGCGACTCGGAACGTCGCCAGATCCTCGCCGAATATGCGCTGGTTGCCCGCAATGAGAAGGCCTCGGGCGGCGTGTTCGACAACACGATGTCCTGAACGATCACGATCATCCTTCCAACTCGGGGCGGCCTTCGGGCCGCCTCTCTCTTTGGAGACCCAAGATGCCGGTTCCCGATAATCGCACGCTCAACACTTCCGATCTTACCGCCTATACGCCGTCCTGCGGGGCAAGCCCCGTCGCCGCCTATATCCGCGTTCCTTTTCGCTGCCAGCTACTGAAGGCCTCCGGCATTCTCGGCGGTGCCATCACCGGTACCGACGGAACGATCGCCATTTCTGCAAACGAAACGGCATTAGCAACCCTCACGGTCATGCAGGCCGGCTCGGCGGCAGGGCAATTGTTCTCAGTGGTTCCGCCGTCGCCGACCTATCTCAACGAAGATGATGTGATCGTGCTGACGCCGTCCGGCGCATCTGGCTCCACGGTCCCGATGCATTTCTCGATCACCGTGAGGGCAGCATAAGATGGCATTCTTCTCGAAGCACAATTCCTCGCGGATCGGCGCCACCCAAACGATTGCCTACGACGGTAGCGTCGCGATCGTCAACGCTTTCGGACCGGGAACCTATCAGGTTCGCCTGGTCTCGAATTCCGGCTGTTGTTACCGGATCGGCGATGGTGCGGAGGCCGCAACCACGTTGGATCCGTATCTGCCGGCAAATGCGGTCGAGTACGTCACCGTCAGTCCAGGCCAACGCGTCGCTGCCATCAAGGCAGCAACCGACGGGTTGGTGACGGCAACCGCTGGAACGCTATGGGTCACGGAGATGTCGTGATGGAGGGGGTTCTCATCCGGCCCCACCTCGACGGCAACGGCAGAGACCTGGCGGTCGAGCACGTCCAGGACGTGGCCCCGATCCTGGAATGGAATAGGCAAGCGCGCGGCGAGGAGCAGCGCGGCGATTGGGGGCGCCATGTCGCCCGCATTCCCAATGTCATCTATGTCAAATGGCTCAACGAGGAGCACGCCAGGGGCAACGCCTCGTTGCGGCCATTCACGCCGGAATTCGACCTGATCGTGCAAAAGAAGCTCGATGATCCGGAATGGGCGTACTTACGCACAGACAGGCCAAAGTTGCAGGCCGGGTGGTCAATGGAGCCGCTGTGACACAAATTGTCGATTATACCTCGCTGCAGGATGCAGTGACCGAATACCTTGCGCGAGACCAGGATGCGACGCTGATCGCCCGCATTCCGACCTTCGTCCAGCTTGCGGAAGCCAAGTTCAATCGACAGTTGCTCGTACGCCAGATGGAGCGGCGCGCAACCGCAGTTGCCGATCTCGGATCGAACGAACCAGAATTCATCTCGTTGCCGTCGGACTTCCAGTCCATGCGCAGGGTCCGGTTGTCGGGTGTGGCTGGAAAGCCATGTCTTGAGTTCAGGTCGGGAACGCAGATGGACGAGTATCGTCTCTCGACTTCCAATGCCGCGGCTCGGCCGCGCTACTTCACTGTGTTTGGAAACGAGCTGGAGCTCGCGCCAACACCTGACGCGGCCTACACTGTCGAAATGATCTATCGCCAAAATCTTCCGCCGCTCTCATCGGATGGAGTCAATTGGCTGCTGACAGCAGCGCCCGATCTCTATCTGTACGGCGCACTTCTGGAATCCGCCCCCTATATCAAAGAAGATGCGCGCATTCAGACTTGGGGTCTTGGGCTAACGGCGGCGCTCAACGAGTTGAACGAGCTCGGCATGGTGTCGGCCTTCAACGCAGGGCCAATGACGGTGCGCGTGTCCGGAAGGGTCATGTAGGAAAACGCGAATGGCAAACTTCAACAAGTTCAATTGTTTCGTGCAGGATGTGGCGAGCGCGTTGCACGACATGAAAACCGGGACCGCGCACGTCTACAAAGTCTATTTGAGTAACACGGCGCCCGCAGTAACCAACACGGCTTACAATACACCGGCCGATCTGTCGGCTACCAACGGCTACACCGCAGGCGGCAATAGCATCGGCAGTGTCACCGGATCGCAGACATCCGGTGCCTTCAGGTTCGTCGGAGAGGCAGATCCGTCCTGGACAGCGTCCGGTGGATCGATCGGTCCATTCCAATACGCAGTTCTTTACAATTCAACTTCACCTACCAGGCCGCTGATCGGCTGGTGGGATTACGGTACTGCAATCACGCTGACGAATGGCAATACTTTCACGGTCGATCTCGATCAGACCAATGGCATTTTGACGATCTCCTGACATGGCAGCTTTCCTCGACGTTTGTCGCTTCAATCCGACCTCTGGCGGTACGTCCGATTGGACCTATGCGTCGGCGGTTACGGGCTATCAGTCACCCGCGGCCGCGGGCGCGGTCAACGGCGCGACCTATAGCTATCGGGCGGAAAGTTCCGACCTTTCCCAGTGGGAAGTCGGATACGGAACCTACAACACCGGCGTGCTCACGCGGACGGCCGTGCTTTTCAATTCGGTCGAGACAACGTCGAAAATCAGCTTCTCGGCTGCGCCGCAAGTCGCTGTCGTCGCGCTGTCTGAGGATTTGGTTGGGCCGTCTATCCTACAGAATCACATCAGCGGCCTGAATATCTCTCCGTCAGATGCAAGCTTCGCCGTTTCCCGCGGAGTGGCTTCCGATAGCACCAACTCCACCTTCCTGAAGCTCGCGTCCGATATCACCAAGACCACGGGCGCATGGGCTGTTGGAAACGGCAACGGCGGCCTGGACACAGGAGCTATCGCTGCAAACACGTGGTACCATGTTTATCTAATCGCGAGATTGGATACAGGCGTCGTTGATGTCGCGTTCTCGATATCCGCCTCTGCGCCCTCCCTTCCGGCCAACTACACTATCTACAGGCACATTGGTTTCCTGAGGAGCAACGCGTCATCTCAGTTTATCGGGTACATTCAGGACGGTGACGACGTGCTTTGGATGGTCCCGGTCAACGACGTGACCGCGTATAGCCCCGGCACAGGCGCTGTTATCAGAACGCTTAGCGTGCCGTCCGGGAAGCGAGTGAAGGCTTTGCTCGCAGTTGGTGGCTTTGGCGTAAGTGGGGACACCGGTCCAAATGTTGTTTACATCTCTGACTTATCGCTAAGCGATCAACCGCCGGAACAAACAAGCGCGGTGTCTCTTCAAATCTACGCCGCAGGTGCCAGTACGGTCGCCGCTATTGGGCCGGTTACTGTGATGACCAATACATCCGCGCAGGTCCGCAGCCGCGTGCAGGGATCGACAGCGAACAGCGGTATCATCATTAATACGCTTGGATGGAACTACACTAGAGGACGTGCCTGATGCCTTACGTTCAACGTGATGACAGCGGGAAGATCACAGGTGTATATGCCTTGCCGCAGAAGGGCTATGCAGAAGAACACTTGGATGACAGCGATCTTGGCGTTATCGCATTGATGAAGCCTTCTGCGGCCATTTCTCCGATTTCGGACCGCCAGTTCTTCCAGCAACTCGCTATGCAAGGCATTGTCAATCAAGATGAGGCCCTGGCCGCGGTGCGCACCGGGGTCGTTCCTGGGCAACTCCAACAACTCATCGATGGTCTGCCGCCGGATCAACGGTTCGCCGCGACCATGATCCTATCAGGTGCAACCGCGTTCGAGCGCAATCACCCGCTCACAGCAGCGTTCGGCGACCGCCATGGGTGGTCGCCAGAGCAAGTAGATGATTTCTTTCGGGCGGCGGCCGCACTCTGATGTCACTCCTGGGATTTGATGCGCTCGGGCGTCTCGCGCTTGGGCAGTTGCCGATAATGGGGGCGACCAACACTGTTCTCATTGCGGGGAATTGCGCATATGTGCTGACTGGTCAGGACGCCGTCTTTCGGCCGTCGCAGATCGCAACTTCGGGGAACGTCGCGCTATCAGGCAGTGCCGCCACACACAGCACGAAGCTCCTGAGCTCGAGCGCAACCTGCCTCGTAAGGGGCAACGCCGTGGCATTCCGGCTTGTCACTCCATTGAACGTCGGCACGTTTCTTGTAGGTGGCAATTCGGCTAGGTTTGGCATCGGTGTACCGTGCTTTGGCGCGGCGACCGCTGTGTCAAGCGACGGCTGCGTACTGGCGATCTCGATGACCAGTACGTCAGGCTCTTATATGATTGCAGGATATCCCACGACCTTCGCGCGCGATTTCGAGGCTTGGATTCCGCGTCCCTTCGATACCGACGGATGGACTGCTACAAGCGGCGAGTCGGTGGCGTGGACCGGAAACGCAAGCACGACATCGCCGTGGACCGCGGCATCCGAGCCGGTCGGCATATGGGTGCCGGCCGTCATCCAACCCGAGCCATGGACCAAAGACTAATGCCGCTTCTTGCTTACGGCGATTACCGCCCGGATGTCAGCGATTATGAGGGCCAGGCGACGCGCAACATTCTTAATGTCATCCCGCGGGGTGACGGCTATGGTCCGTTTCCGTCCTTCTCTGCCTATACCTCGGCATTGCCAACTTCGTGCCGCGGCGCGTTCTATGCGTTGAAGTCTGATGGCACCGTCGTTACCTTCGCCGGTACGAGTGACAGACTCTACAAGCTCGACAACACGGATTTCACCTGGACGGATGTCTCGAGGGATAGCGGGACCTATTCGGCGCTCTCTTCGACCGCGCAATGGCAGTTTGCCCAGACAGGTAATTTCGTCTTTGCGACACAGGCAAACGTGGTGCTCCAGGTCTTCGACCTTTCGTCATCCACCGCATTTGCCGACGCGCTCGGCTCGCCACCACAAGCGGCCTATATCAGCGTGGTCGGACGCTTCCTGGTGTTGTCCGGATTGCTCTCGACGCCGTATCGGATCCAGTGGTCCGGGCTGAACAATTTCAACGCCCCAGATAGCTGGACGAGCGGCGAGAAATCGTCGGACTTCCAGGATTTCCCGGATGGTGGCATCGTCCGCGGTGTTGCCGGCGGCGAGTCCGGGATCATTTTTCAGGATCAGGCGATCCGGCGCATGTCGTACGTGCCGGGTTCGCCGATCATCTTCCAGATCGACCGTATCACCCAGGACAAGGGCCTCTATGCGCCGTATTCGATCATCCGCGCGGGCGAGCGCATCTTCTTCTACGCAGGGCAGGGCTTTCACAAGATCGAGCCGGGCGGGGTGCCGCAGCAGATCGGGCGCGAGAAGGTTGACCGCACCTTTCTCACGGATCTCGATAAAGGCAATTTGCAGCTCTTCATGGGCGCGGCCGATCCGCGCTCGACGCGCGTGTATTGGGCCTACAAGTCAGCATCTGGCAAGGCCGACACCTATGACAAGCTGCTCGGCTACGACTTCCTGCTCGATCGCTTCTTTCCGGTGTCGGTGACGGGCGAATATTTGCTCGGCATTTCCCAGACCGGCCTGACACTGGAGAATCTCGACAGCATCTCGTCGTCGCTCGATGCTCTGACGCTGAGCCTCGATGCCTACGCAACAGCGGTACAGCCGGAGATCGCGCAATTCTCGAATGCGCATGTGCTCGGCTTCTTCCGCGGGCCCAATCTCGAGGCGACGCTGGAAAGCGCGGAGCAGGGCGCAGACGATAACCGCATCACCATCCGCGGCTTTCGCCCGGTGACAGATGCGCCCACGCTCTATGGGTCTGTCTCCTGGCGCGATACGCCGGCTGCGACCGCGACGCCAGGTGCGGAAGTGCTCGTGAATACGCGAACCGGGCGCTGTGATCTCAGGCGCGACACGCGCTACTCGCGGTTCAAGGTACGTATCCCTGCCGAAACGCCATGGACGTTCTGCGCGGGCGTTGTTCCAGATATCACCCCTAATGGCACGCTATGACCGCATACGTTCCAGGAGTTACCGAAACCGATCTCAAGAAGATCATTCTCGCCATTCAGCAACTTGCGGCGGGACGCTCGAACGCAGTTGGCAGCGTCACGCTGGCGGCGGGGGCGTCGAGTACGACGGTCATGACGGCGAATTGTGCTGCGAGCTCGGTGCCGATCCTGGTGCCGGCGTCAGCAGATGCGGCGGCCGAATTCGTCAACGGCGCCGTTTATGTGAGCGCCGTTACCAATGGCGCGTTCACGATCGCGCATGCGAATTCTACCGCGACGGGACGGACATTTTTGTATGCGATCTTGGGGTAATGCGCCCCTGCGCTGCAGGACAGCGTCTCGCATCAGATCAACCCAACAGCTTCATTCGATGGGTGTTCAGTAAGCCCCGATAGTGGCTGCCGACACGCCTTGTAGTCGCTCCCGCGCGTCGCGGGCGCGCTGATCTCATCACGACATTCAATCAATTGAAGCCGAATTCTTCGATAGGAGAAGATATTACGCATGGCTGTTCCATATCCTGGCAATTCTAGTGGATCCGGTCAACAGAGCATCCGTGGCTCGTCGAGCTTTGCAGAGCTTCTTCGGCAGGCGGCACAAGGTTGGGCTCTTCAGCAGTCGAACTCCAAGGATGAAAGTCCGTCGCCGCCTTTCGATCCAAACTTCAGGCAGCTGTCATCGTGGATTTCGTACCCTTCCCCTCAAGGGGAGAGCCCGGAAGTCCAGAGTCGATTGAGTCCTCAATATCCTTCGCTTCAAGATCCTTCGCTTCAAGAAAAACCCTCATCTGATGCGACGGCGATATCCAACTCTAATTCTGAGAACGCAGGAGAGGTCAACGAAAGACCGGCGCCGACACTCGCGGGCTTTGGACAACTTGTGCGGCAGCTCGGGCCAATCGGTTCGGCACCACCAGTGTCCTCCAAGGAAGTTACGAAGATTCCGATGCCGTCCGTCCCTGAGGCTTGGCGCTCCTTGGGAGCACTCTTCCTCCTCATGCAAAGCATGCAAAGGGGGGCCCTTGGGTCGGATGATCTCAATCGTTGTCTTAGGGCGGCCGGTGGCAAAGGCGGTGACTGGAATGTTTTCTGCGACGGACTTCCAGTGCGATTACAAAACAAAGTAGTTGGTGGTCAGAGCGCCCGGAAGGCTTGCCTATCAAAACTTTACGAATCCAGGCAAAACAAAGAGAACTGGTGTCACAATCAGTTCGGCAATCACTGATGGCATGTTGCGAACGTGGCCCGAAGCACCCCTTTGTCTGCTCGGTGAGGAAGATCGTCCCCACTCGCAAAAATGCATGGATGGTCGGTTGATAATGTTCTCTGTTTGTTCTATTATGAGGCAACTGCAGGATGACGACCATCCTGGCAAATGTAGTTCGCACGACTTTCGCGCCATTTTCTTCCAATCGTGTAGCTGGTCGTGAGGGCATTGCTCTTGATTAGGAGCCAGTTGATGCCGTGGGACGAACCGTGTTTGGTGCAGTACGAATTCCGTTATGGGGTGAAGGAACGCCCAGCAGTTGCCCGGCTAGGATTTCCGCGACCTGATGATGAGCATCCCGGAGAATGGGTTTGCTCGTTCCAGATACAGGGGCTTAGGGACGATCAGATTCGGAGGGCGAGAGCGGACGACGGATTTAATGCACTGACAATTGCTGGTACTGCGATTCGTACGTCGCTGGATCGTATGAAGACGATCAGCTCTGATGAAATGCCGTATCAGTTTGTTTTTCCACGATACCTGCCTGATCACTACGGAATCGAATTTCACCTGAAATTGTGCAATCTGGTGGATGCTGAGCTCAAGAAGAAAAATCGACAACTCCTCAGGCGGCTGCGCAAGCGCGAGCTTCGCGAACGCAAGGCAGGAGGCGCGACCTAAAGCTTTCTTGTTTTGGGGCAGGCTCGCAAAACTCTGCGTCATTCTCTTCTAATTGTGTGCTGAGGTTCTTAAGAAACATTGCTTTGGGGAGGCAATCGATGTCGTGGGACGAACCATGTTTGATGCAGTACGAATTCCGTTATGGGGTGAAGGAGCGCCCGGCGGTTGCCCGGCTGGGATTTCCACGGCCTGACGCAGCGCGCCCGGGCGATTGGATTTGCTCTTTCCAGATAGAGGGACTCAAGGACGATAAAATTCGCAAAGCACGCTCCGATGATGGGCTTCATGCATTGACGATCGCGAGCATGGCAATTCGTGCGTCGCTCGATCGCTTGAGGACAATTCGCGTCGACGGCATGGCGTACGAAATTGTCTTTCCGCGATATCTGCCGTTTTGCCTTGGACTCGAATTTCATCGGAAATTGTGCAAGCTGGTGGATGCTGAGCTCAAGAAGAAGAACAGGCAAATCCGCAGGCGGTGGCGCAGGCGCGAGCTTCGCGAACGGAAGGCGTCTGGTGACGCGATTTAGGTTTCGTGTTTGGGGGCAAGGGCCGTTTTATGTGTGAGACCACTTGCTTGCCCCAGTTGGTCTGCGTCGATCCCGGAAGCATTCAGGCCATCTGGCCTCACGTTGCTCAGCGGCTAAGCAAGGCGACAGCGAAGACCGGACTATCTGCATTTGCCGAGATCGAGCGCGACGTTCTGAATGGCAAGGCGCTGCTCTGGGTTGCCTGGAATGGTCGGAGCATCGAGGCCGTTGCGGCGACCAGCCTGCAGCAAACGGATGCCGGCAGGGTCTGTGTCATCACCGCATGCGCCGGCGCGGACATGACGCGCTGGCTGCCATTGATCCGTTTCATCGAGACCTACGCCAGGGAGGAAGGCTGCACATGTGTCCGCATCTTCGGACGCAAGGGCTGGGCGCGCGTGCTCGATGGTTACAGGCAAACGCATGCGGTCATCGACAAGCACCTCGCATGAGCCGCGGCGGCCAGAGACCTGTCTTACGCGACTAAACCGATCGGCTTGAACCGCACTGTATTAGACGCGGGCGATCGACGGATCGCGGCGCGCAGTCACTTCACGCAATCAACGAAATGGCCAAGCACAAGGAGCCTCGCCCATGGGCGGAACATCGACATCCACACAGACCCAGGAGTCACAGACGACGCCCTGGGCTGCCGCGCAGCCAATGCTGCAGACTATTCTGGGGCAGATCGGCACCGGCCTCAACAATACCGGCCTGACATCGGCGGAATCCTCGGCGCTCGACACTCTTCAAAGCAATGCCGCGCAGGGTAATCCTTATGTTGGGCAGATCGCCAGCTATGCGCAATCACTGCTCAACGGTGGCGGCGCCACGGCGCAGGCGGGCAATGTGCAGGACAACCTCGCGACCTATCAAAACTGGCTTTCGCCCTACGCGAATGGCAGCATGATAGGCAACAATCCGGCGCTCACCGCGCAGCTTGCACAAATCCAGTCTGACGTCGGGAACTCCGTTAACTCGCAGTTTGCCGCCGCCGGCCGCGACTTTAGCGGCGCCAATCAGATGGCCTATGGTCGAGGCGTCGCTGCGGCACAGGCGCCCGTGATAGCGGCACAGTACAATCAGGATGTCGCCAACCAGCTCGCTGCCGCGAATGCGCTCTACAATGCCGGTAATACCACGGCTAACACGCTCGCGCAGATGAACCAGAACTATCTCACCAATCAAGGGCAAGGGGTAACTGCCGCGCAGTCGGCTCTGGATGCGCAGAATTACGGTGCCAACGCCACGCTCGCTGCGGAAGCGCAGCGACGCGGCATCCCCGTGCAGGCCCTGAGCCTGCTCGCGCAGATTGGCGTGCCTATCGCGCAGCTTGGTCAGCAGTCCAGCGGCACTACGACGGGCACGCAGGAGAAGTCGGGGGTAGACCAGTTTGCGACGATAGCCGGCGGCATCGGCAGTCTTATGGGTGCATTCAAGGGGCTTGGAAAATAGTGATGACAGCCGAAGCTAATTCCAATTCGACTGGCGCCGCCTTCGACCTCGCCAACGCCGGTTATGCGGCGATGCCCGCGCCCGCGCGCGAGGAGCAACAAGAGCCGATCGGCAGTGACAGCGGCTCCTTGCGCGAGGCGGCGGAGCAGCGCGCTATGTCGCCGGGCGGGGCGGTAGTGAGGGCATATACCGACGCGGACGGTAAGCTGGCGGCGCCAAACGAAGCCGTTACGCTCGGTCGCGCGGCGCGGGACTATGCAGACGCGATGGCTGGCGAGAGGTCGCTCGCGGGAAGTCAGTCCTCGGAAAGGCTGGCTACGCATATTGACGCCTTGCGGGCCGAAGCGCTTGTCAACGATCCGGGCGCGGCCGAATTCTACGGGTTTGAGCCGCCTGAGACGAACGTCAGCCAGGAGGAGGGCGCGGAAGCCGAGGCGACGCGGCAAGCATCGGGCGGGGACGACAGCGCAGGCGAATCAGTCGAACTCGATCCTGACCTTGAAAAGCTCATGCAGCACCCGCAGGTGCGCCTGGCGCTCGAGGAGAAGGTCGGAGAAGTCGAGCGGGCCAGGCGAGACTACGTCGACGGACTCGCGGCTGCGACACAGCTTGCGCAGGCAAGCTTCGTCAGCCAATTCCCAGAGCTTGCCAGCCTTCCGCCGGAGCAGCTTCCGGCAGCGCTGCAGCGGATATCTCATCAAGATCCCGCTAGGCTCGCTCGTATCCAGGCAATCGCTGCCGCCGGCGAGCAGCTCTCGGCGCGCCATCGGCAGGAGCTAAATCGGCATACCGAAGCCGAGCGGCAGAACTTCCGGACTTACGCGCGGTCCGAAGACGCGCGGCTCGAAACGATGCTGAAAGGCGAGCCCGAACAGGTTCGGCGAGCCGTCGCGCAAGAGATAATGGCATCCGCCGAGGCCAGCGGCATTGAGCCCGACGATCTCAATCGCTTGTTCGAAAGCGCCCCGTTGATGCGCAACGCCACCTTCCAGCGTATGATGTATGACGCCGGAAAATATCGCCTGATGATGAAAGCGAAGGACGCCGTCGCGGCGAGACCGGTGCCGCCGGTGCAGAGGCCCGGAATGGCCGGCTCGCGCGGCGATCAGGGGCGGCCTGATCTGCATACGCTGAACGCCAGGCTTTCCAGCTCAGGCGATCTTAAGGATGCGGTCGCGCTTTATCAGGCGAGGATAGCGAGGAGGCGGTGAGCGGCGATTTGCACGTCAGAACGACCGGCGAATCTGCTACAGCTAAACCTCTCGTAAGGTAAGCAAGATCATGTCGTTGAAACACGTGTTGTCTGCTATGACTTTCGCAGTCGCCATCCTGCAAGCGCCGTGCGTGCTAGCCGGCGACTACACTGTGTCATATGCGTTCGATGGCACGACGGCAGAAGACGCTGCGGCCGAAAGGATGCCCGCTCAACGAAGTTGGGACAACAAGCGAATGTCAGTATCAAAAATTTTGTAAGATCAGTCTTGCGAAATCCGATTTGTCTATCTCGTTTGTGGTCTATCATACCAGCCCTAACGAGATCAGCGTTTATGCCAAGGGCGGGCGTACCCGTAGCATAGGCTGTTGCTATTTCCCGGACGGTGAAAGTCGTATTTCCCGGCAGCTCAGAGAACCTCTCGTTCGTCTGCACATTTACGATGGGCATGCCAGAAAGCGAAACGAGTTTGTTCAGAACATCCATCTGGGGGTTCTGTATCTCCAGTTTTCAGATTTGAAGTAACGCGCTCGTTCAAAAGACAAGCGCAAACCAATCTCATAGCTTCGCGTACCGGATCCGCAACCGTGAGCCTGTTGGCCGATTGCGGAGCCGGGACGCTGCGCCAATAACGGGCGCGGCCAGCCGTATTGTTCCGGAAATAAACCAAAGGGTAGGACTCGATGAGCGAGGGCGATCGTGACTTTCTTGAACGCGCTGAATCGATCAGCGAAAATCTTTACGGCGAACCGATGTCGTCGGAGAGGATCGCGGAGAATTTTGCACTCTACGGACTGAAGAAGCGCGTTGTCGCGCTTGAGAGATTTGACTCCGAGTTGAGGGGGCAGATCGACTCCAGTCCGCACGCTTTGCGGCGGCATGCGCAAATGATAGACTTGCGACGGAGGATGGGCGACGTTCACGACGCCCTGCGGAAGGCGAAACGATGACCAATCCGGTGCTCGCCGCGCTCGCGAGAGCGCGGATGTGCGAGGCGCCGATGTTTGTCAGGTGGTGCGAGCTGAATGCGGTTTCGCCGTGTCCCGCAGCGCCTGCAGCCGTGGCGCGCTTCGTCGTTGATTGCGGCGCTCTCGGCATTGAGCGGCTTTGGTGCGCGATGCAGGAAATCTCCAGGATGCATGCTTCGCTGGGACTTGCCGATCCCACGCTCGGTGCCCCGGCTGCTGCCGCGTTTGGCGAGATCGCCGGGATTTCTCCGCCGCGATCATGGCCGGACCGCAACAAAGAGCGATTCAGATCGCTGCCCTATGACCTGCAGGTCTACGTCGCAGCCCACGAGACGCAACGCGAGAAGGCGTTGCGGCGGGCGCAGAACGAGGCCGCAGCCGCTCGCCGGAAGCTGGCGGCCCTTGAGGCCGCACCAAAGAAAGAGGACATGAATGCCGATGAAACAGCCGCGCAAGGAAAGACTTGATGAACGTATCGAGGCTCTGCGTGCCGAGATCGACGCCATTATCGACGCCCAGGCCGAGCGGGTCGCAAAGCTGAATCCAGGCGTGCCCCCAGGGGTGATCCGCAATCTCCTCACCGCACGGGCGCCAGCCTGCCGCTGCGCGCAATACCTCGAATTGTGCGACGAGAAGGCAAATTCGGATTAGCCGCCCATTGTCTTCAGGCTTGGAAAGCAAAACGGTGGAGGCCTTCGGGGCGCTTCTTTCATTTCAGGAAAATGTACATGACTCTCTACAAGTGGTCGCAGACTGCGTCTGCGGATGCGACGGCAGACTCCACGATCAACTGGGCGGAGGGGCAGGCGCCCTCCAGCGTCAACGATTCCGCTCGTGCCATGATGGCGGCAACCGCAAAATATCGCGACGATATTTCCGGGGCGATCGTCACCGCCGGCACGTCGACCGACTACACGGTTTCGTCATACCAGGTCTTCGACACGTTGGCGCATCTGCACGGCCAAATGATCGCGTTCGCGCCGCATGTGACCAATGGGGCCGCAGTGACGCTCAACATGGACAGCCTTGGGGCCAAGCCGCTACGCTTGGCGCCGGGGGCCGACGTCCTGGCCGGTGTGCTTGTCCAGGGAACGCCATATCAGGCGCTCTACAACAACACCGACGGCGCGTTCTATCTGTTCGGCATCGCCTCCAGCGTCACCGGAAATCCCTACAACATTCCGCTGCTCGGTGGCATGGATTACTGGGACGATGTAACCCCGAACAGCTCCTTCATCTTCCCGATGGGGCAGGCCATCAGCCGGACCACCTATGCGGCGGCATTCGCGCGCTGGGGAACAAAGTTCGGCGCCGGCGACGGCTCGACCACGTTCAACGTCCCGAACAAGACGGGACGAGTCTCGGCGATGATAGAGCCTGCGGCAAACCTGCTCAATTCGATATATTTCGGCGGAAATTCAACGCAAGTCGGAGCAATTGGCGGGGCGCAGTCCAGAGCGCTCGCTACCGCTAACTTGCCACCATACACGCCAAGCGGCTCGATCACTAATGGTGCGATCACGATTTCGCATAATGCGCAGGCCGTAAGTACCGGCATGTTACAGGGTACTGGTCAGTATCTTAGCAACATTTACCAAGCTGCCGTGATCACGGCTTCGCAGCAGGCTTCTGTTTTCGAGGGCACTTCGCAGGGGGGTATGTCAACGCCAGTGTCAATCGTGCAGCCGACGATTTGTTGCAACTACATAATTCGGATAATCTAAAAGTTGCGCGAGCGCCAGCCGCTATGGTCTGCTATACGGCGGGTATTATCTGCGCTGAACATCTCTCCAATTTGGAACGTTGCCGAAATCTACTTCGATGCCCAGCGTTCCACCAATCCACGAATGCGGTCGTCTTTGGTCCACTGGTAGAGGTCATTGAGTAGTATGACCTCGTAAGCATCATAATCGGGATGGCAAATGTTCCCATTTTCGCGAAGGGTGTACTTGATGCACTTCCCGGAAGTGTACTCAGGTGCAAGCTTGAGAAGTGTTGCGGTCCCGGCTTCTGCGAAATGCCTGAATTTCTCGTCTCCCGTGCGATCTGCCATCGCATAAAGAACATTGAGACTGAGAATATGAGCATTGAGGGTGTACGGCGAGAGCCCATTTGGCGCTGGGTACTCCTCGAAGAATGTCAGCCCTTTCTCGTCGTTGAGTAAGCCGCCGCTAGCGATCGGAGTGGTGAGACCACGAGCCGCCTTGACAGCGAGATTGAGATAGGCAGCATCCTTGGTCTTACACTCCGCGAATAGCAAGGCAGCGATGTTGACGGATTGCGCATAGGCCGAATTCCAGCCTGGCAAATAGACGAGATTATCCAGGTTCCAGGCGTAGTTGTAGCGCCAAGTCGCAGCGTCGTCCGGAAGCGGCTCGGCCTTGGTGAAGATCAAGCTGAGGGCCCGCTTCTGCCGGTCGGACAGCGGAGCAGCTTGGTTGCAGGTCTCGTCGAGATGAAGTCGACGGTTGGCCCATTGCTCTTGCATGACAGGAAGTGCGTTCAGGCCATAATTCGACGGGTTTACGAATCGTTTCTGGCCACGGACGTAACTGAAGTCCTCATCCATCGTCAGCGGGCCTGAGCGATATTCGGTCTTTGGCACTTCATATTCGTAGACCTCGACGCTGCCGACGGTCTTTGGCGGACCATAGATACCGATAGTAGTCAGCAAAGCCGCCCAAAATGCGTTCATGGTCTCACCAAACCTGTCTCAATCGACGGTACCCCAAGAGCTAACGCAGAAGTACCATTGCGTGGTTTGATGATGCAAGCGCCTATCTACGCGAATTGGGCAGGATACTGGAGACGGCGCAAATTACCGCGAACCCCGTTTTTGCCTAATTTATTGGCCCAATAAACTGTGAACCGTGGTGCCCCGAACTGACGCCGGCGGAGCCCGACTGGCAGCCCGGGCAAAAGCGCAGGACGACATGCCCATTATATTTCCGCGATGACGCTGTTTAAGTGGTGGAGGTGTTGCATCGCGTCTGTGCCCACACCGCTGGCCCCGATTGCCTGGTTAGAGCGTGGCATGGTAAGCGATTTTACCGTCTGGATGAAGGTCGAAGCGAATAGCGATGCTTTTCAACTCCCTTGAATTTATGTTTGTCTTCTTGCCGATCGCTGTCTCGCTCCATTTCTTTGCAGCCCGGCAAAGCGTTGTGTTGGCAACGGCAGTGACTGCCGGGATGTCCCTGCTGTTTTATGCTTGGTGGAAGCCGACCTTTCTTCTGCTTCCCGTCGTTTCGATCGTTTTCAATTTCCTGCTGGCGATGTCGATCATCAGAACGAAGCGAAGAAACGCGCGCCTGCTTTTGACGCTAGGCATAGCGGCCAATCTGGTGGTGTTGGTCTACTTTAAGTATTTTGATTTCTTTCTCTCCATCCTCGAGAATCGCGCTCCCGGGGCACCAAATGTGCCTCTGGCGCTGTCATTCACGACCTTTGTCCAAATAGCCTTCCTTGTGGAAGCCTACCGCAAAGCGCCGACTGTTCAATTTCCGGCATACGCGCTGTTTGTGTCGTTCTTTCCTCATCTCATTGCGGGACCAATTGTCCGCTGGAACGAGCTGGGGCCCCAACTTGCAGATAAGGATCGCTACCGGCCGAATTGGGAAAATATCGCTCGGGGATTGACTATCTTCTGTCTTGGCCTTGCAAAGAAGGTTCTGATTGCGGACAAGTTGGCAGGGTTCGTTGCCCCTGTTTTCGACGCTGCGTCCGTCGAGGCTCCGATCACGTTTGCGGCTGCGTGGGGTGCCTCGATTGCCTATTCCCTGCAGCTCTATTTTGATTTCTCGGGCTATTCGGACATGGCTGTTGGCCTCGGCCTTCTTTTCAATTTACGGCTGCCGATCAATTTTGCTGCACCGTTTCGTTCGACCAGCATCATTGATCTTTGGCGCCGTTGGCACATCTCGCTGTCTCGGTTCTTGCGAGACTTTGTATACGTGCCGCTTGGCGGAAATGAACGGGGACCCATCAAACGGTCACTCAATCTGATAATCACGATGGTAGTGGGCGGCTTCTGGCACGGTGCCAACTGGACCTTCATATGTTGGGGTGCCTTCCATGGCATCTTGCTCACATTGAATCACCTCTGGCGGTCGTTTCGTGGCGCGCGGCAAAGTTCAGCAGCCGGCAAGCTGGTGGGCTGGTTCATGACTTTCGCGGCGTTTGCAGTTGGAATGGCGATGTTCAGGGCCAATGACATTGGGGGGGCTGGTCGGATGTTGGCCGCTATGGCCGGCATGACCCATGGTCCGGAGAGTCCTCCCATCATGGTTGAATTTGACTCTTGGGCCATAAGGAGCGGCTACTTCACCGACGCTTTCGTTCGACGGTGGCTCGGCTCCTATTGGTCGGTAGTAGGCAGTCTGGCGACGCTCCTGGCGTTAGCCATAGCGCTTGCGATTCCCGACACGATGGAATTGGTTCAGTACGACGAGGGAGGGCCGCGGTCGAAATGGAGGCGCGCTTGGAACTCGTTGCGCTGGTCGCCATCGCTGGCTTGGGGAGTAACAGTACTCGTCCTGTTCGCGATAGCTTTTGCCAATATGAGCACCTTTACCGAGTTTCTTTATTACCAGTTTTGACCAATGACCATGACGTCACGAATTTTTTCGTTATCCCTGATCGCTGGAATGACGCTGCTGTTCTTGTCGACAGTTGGGGCCAACGTTTTGCTAGACCCCGAACAAGTGTTCGGAACTGGGCTCTACCCACATAGCGTCAATGCGAATGAGCGCGTTCTCCATATGCGGCAATACCAGCAGGATGCCGATAGCGTGGACGGGCTGCTGTTCTCGTCTTCTCGCGGCATGTATTTCGATTCGCGTCAGTTGGAGAAGGGCATGGGGCTTTCCCACTTCCTTGCGGCGTCTATGACTTACGGCATGGTCTCGGACTATGTGCCAATCCTCGAATATGTCATCCGAGATAAGGCGGCGCGTTCGGTTAAGCTCAAACACGTCTTCCTGCTGTTGGACCTTGACCTCCTTGGCCGGCCGCCCTGGACAAACTCGAACATAAACAGCTTCTTGCCACCCGAAGTTAGTGAAGAGAGCGCCGCTCGTTTTTGGTGGCGCTATCTCACGGCTTTTCAATATCGCTACTGGCGTGACGTGATCCGGGAGGGGCGACAAGCAGAAGCGGCGAAGGGCACGACGGTTCGTTCGCCTCTTCCGATCGAGCCAGAAGATCATCGTCGCGCATGGAACGTTGTGCGCCCCGACCTCGAACGTCAGTTGAAGCTGCTTGAACGGTTAGTAGCATTGTGCCGCGACAACCAAGTTAAGCTGACTGTCGCCATCTCGCCTCTCAGGGCTCGAAATCTCGAACAAAACGACCCGGTCAAGATCGAAGCAATTGCGGAGCGCGTCGCGCGCATCACCCCGGTATGGGACTTCAATTTCCAACGCTTTTTTGCGGATAACCAGGATTACTGGGTTGATAACTCCCATTTCACGACAAAGGTGGCGTCGATGATGCTCGCTCAGATTTTCGGCGAGGTTCACGACGCCACAGCTCCATGGGGCCGCTTGCGAGAAAAGTTGGCGCCGTAGAGCACAGTAGCTCGCTTCCGGACTTCAAACCTCGCCAACTGTTGCACGCGTGGATGGGGTAGTCCGTTATAGCCGGACAACCTGCGCGGCCGCGCCGCGCGCTGTGGACGAGCGCGCCATTTCTGATTGCACCGCACGGGTGTGGCTTCTTTCTTCTCTGGTTCGGCACCGCTGGCGCCAATCTGATTGCGCGGCCGGCTCGTAGTCCTTGGGCAGGTCAGACCAGGCAAACCAGATGCAGGGGATGCGCGGCAATTCGCTGCGGTCTCTGGCGCCATGTGCAATCCAAACAAATTCCTTCTCGGAGCTTTGATCAAAATGACTGGAATTCTCGATTTTCTCTTGTTCGATCCGAAGCGTGACGGTGAACAGGATGACAGCCTTCTTGGGCTATTTCCATCCTGGCTGATGCCGCCGAACGACAAGCCATCACAAGGATCTACTTCGGGGCCAGCAGCCGACGCGCCTGCGGAACCACAGGCCAGCCCGATCGCTATTGGCGACTACATGATGCGGCGCATCGGCCGCGCTTCCGCGTATCAGCCAGATCGTTCGAGTGGCGCCTCGGCACAGGACCGGATGCCGCAGCAGGATGCTGGCGCGGCGCCATGGTCGTTCGCTATCGGCCGGAATGCTCTTGGCCACAACATCGGTGTTGCCGCGCAAAGCGCTGCTCTAACGCCCGGCGGTCCTATTCCCAAGGCGATTGGCGCCGGTCTGGGACTGACGACAGGGATGGGTACAGACCCTGTTAGTTTGATCCAGAACGTGGGTGGATTCTTGCAGCGCAACCTTCCGCTCGGCGATGCCTCTGGCGGCGGGATCCTCAATTCGGCGGTTGGCGGTCTGGAGGACCTTTCCAATAAGTTATCGGGCGGCATGAGAGACGTTGCCACAGGCGTTGGCGATCTTGGCGCTGGCGCGCAAGACTTCTTCAGCAAGCTGTTCGGTGGCCTCACGGGTGGGATGACCCGGCAGAGTGTCGACCCGCGGGCTGTGGGGGAGTCGCTTTCTCCAGGGACCGCCACGACCGCCGCGGTTCTCAGTCCTGGAAGGACGCTCCCGAGTGATGCTCCGAGCAATCTCGGGCAGCTCGCGACCAATGCGCCGGATAAAGGGCCCAATAGACCGAATCCTCCAGACCAGGCGCGCGCGCCGCGGGTCGACAAGGACTTCCGACAGGTTAGCAGGCGCTATGATACACAGACTCGGCCGGAGGATGAGAGAACCCAGTTGGACAAGACCATCGAGAACGCACCGAGCGGAGAGCGAAATAGAAACCGACCCGGGACCCTCGATCAGCACTATCTCGATGCCATGAAGTTCTTTGAAGGATACAGGCCGCACGCCTACAAGGACTATGGGCAGGTCAGCTCGGGCTATGGAACGAGGGCTCAACGGGGGGATGAGAATATCCCAAGGGATAAATTGGAGGCCGTTTATGAGAAAAGATTTCAAGATGAGGTCGGCAAGGCGGCGGCAAGTGTAGATACATTCAGCCCGAACCTTCCTCCTGGGATCAGAGCCGCTCTTACGTCGCTTACGTACAACGCAGGGGCAAGGTGGCAGAAATCGGGGCTTGGGGTAGCCGTCAAGTCTGGAGACTACGCCAAGGCGCGAGAAATCTTCCAGCAATACAACAAGGCTGGAGGAAAGGTTCATTCCGGGCTTGCATGGCGGAGACAGCAAGAAGCGGCATGGTTTGATGGTGAGCAATAGGCATTCTCGCAAGCCTGCAGAGTGGGTTTCGGAGCTCGAAGGCCGGATATTCGCAAGTGCAGCGTAGAGTAAATCGCCACGCTGCTTCCGCAGGCTCGGATCTCGCCGAGGCGCGGTGGGTTGCGCCTTCCGCCGTCGGTTGTTGATCCACCGCGAACGTGATCGGCGAACCCGCCCCGCCGTCGCTCTTCAAAATCTCTGACCTGTTCACCGCCCTTCGTGGCGGTTCTTTTATGGGGAAAATAGGTGGATATTTCGGCATTGAAATCCGCAAACGCGCAACGCTGGTCAAAAGCCAAGCTGTTGCGCGTTTCCGACTGCGCCGTAGTCGCGAAACGTCTCGTGGCGGCGAAGAATCGCTATCAGGCAGTCGAAACGAAAACGAGCGTGCCCTGGTTTGTGATCGCCGTGATCCACGAGCGCGAGGCGTCGCAGGATTGGAAGACACAGCTCGGACAGGGCGACCCGCTCAACCAGGTATCGACCCACGTTCCGAGGGGCAGGGGACCGTTCAAGACATGGGAGGACGGTGCGTATGACGCCTTTGCCAACTGCGCGCCATACGCGGCGCGCAACAAAGATTGGTCGATCGGTGGCCTGCTGACGCTGCTCGAACAGTATAACGGGCTTGGCTATTTCAATCGCGGCTTGCCTTCGCCGTACATCTGGGCGGGAACGGATCAGTACACCAAAGGCAAATACATTCGCGACGGAGTCTTTGATCCGAACGCGGTTGACAAGCAGCTTGGATGTGTCGGCCTGCTGATCGCGATGCATGCGCTTGACCCCGGCATCAAGTTCGATGGCGTTGCCCGGCTGGCACCGCAAGCTGTTGCATCTGCTTCCCCATCCATCACCAACCCCGCGCCTGGATCAATCGGTGCGTGGGTCAAATCTCTATTCAGGAGGTTCTAACATGACGATCTTCACCGTCCTGTTATGGCTCGCGCTCGCCTGCCTGGTCTACGCCGCCGTCGTTCGGCCAATCCTGCACGCAATTCCGGTGCTCAAGGACTATTATCGTGAAGCGGCCACGCCCTGGAGCAGGTTCAGCGCTCTCGCGTGGCATTCGGCCACGGTTGCGTGGGGATATCTCGTGGCGCTTGTCGCCGCCACCGTGTCTCTACTCGATAATTTCGCGGCGGCGGTTGGAGACCCCGAACTCAAGCAGGAGATAACGGATGCGTTCGCCTCCTATGGGCCACGGATCATTGCGGGGATCGCAATTATCTCAATCGTCGCGCGACTGCGCTCAGTCAAGAAGAGCTGAGCCATGTTGTCGTCCATTCTGAGTTGGCTCGGAAGCTTGATCGCAGGTCCGCTTGTCGAGGCCTACAAGGCGAAGTTGCAACAGGGGACCGATCACGACAAACTCGCCGCCGATCTCGCAGGCCGCGAGCTGGCGCTGCAGCAGCGCGAGCTTGAGCTGCAGACGGAGTATCGCATCGCAGAGATCGGCCACTGGTACGAGCCGGATAAGCTGATGGGCTATTGCGTTGTCATATATTTCGGCAAGCTCTTGATTTGGGACAAGGTTCTCGGCCTGGGGACGACCGACCCGCTCGCGGGCTTCGCCTCGGTCACGGCGAATCTTGTGGTGTCGTTCTATTTTGCCAAGCGTGGGTTTGAAAACGTAGCAAGGATCATCAAACGGTGAGTGCAATTCAAGCTGAAGAAATCAGAGCGATTGTTATCGAAACGCTGGCCGAGCAGCAACGGTTGCAGCATGAACATATCGAAGCGACCGTTCTGAAGGCGATCGCTGCGATCCTGACATCGTTCGGCATCGAGGATGAGGATCGGAGGGAGCTGCGGGCCGATTTTGGGCACCTGAGGCGTTGGCGAAAGAGCGTCGAGCAGGTCCAGAGCTATACCTTCAAGGCCGTCATCACAGTGATTGCGACGGGTCTGGTCGGGGCCGTATGGCTCGGAGTCAAGGCCATATTGGCCAAGTGAAACCACCCGAATGCACCCTCCGAGTCAGGTTACCTCGATAGCCCTTGGGGATCTGCGTCAAACGGGAAAGTGTGTGGATTCGTCAATGTACAAGATCCGAGCGGTAGATGGAGAGGAGGATGAGGTCGCTCATACATTGGCTGATCTCCACCGTCGGACGTTCTTCGACAGTGCCCCTATCCCGGATTTCGATTGGGGCCATTGGTGGTTTGTCTATCGCGGAGATGAGCCGGTCGGTTTCGCCGGGCTTGTTCGATCGACGCGCGCGCGCAATGCTGGATATTTCTGCAGGGTTGGTATTCTGAAGTCGCACTGCGGTCGCGGACTACAATTGCGCCTGATGCGCGCCATGGAAGCGCAAGCCCGCCGTTGTGGGTGGGATTGCGTCGTTTCAGATACAACCGGCAATCCAGCATCAGCCAATAATTTCATCAAGGCGGAATACCGGCTTTATCAGCCGCGATTTCCTTGGGGGTGGGCGAACACGTTGTATTGGCGCAAGCCGATCAGGCCGGTCCCACTTCCGTGCCGCGGAATGCACTCGTTATCCCCAATAAAGCGCTCCTGAACGGCTGCCATTAGTGCAAAGAAGCGGTCTCGAAGCCGGGCAGCCACGGTTGCCGGGCTTTTTTGCTATGCGCAGGAATCCATGCGCGTAGGCTCGGGCCCCTCTTGAAAAGGACGCCGCTGTGGCAGCAAAGTACTTGCAGATTGCCTGCGCAGACCCATAAGTTGGCGCCCGTAAAGAATTCGGCAAGGGTAGGCCGATGGAGGGAAACGCCGAGCTATGACTGCCAAGCCACAACTACCTGAACGCCAGGCGCGCTCAGAACATAGTCCGACTGCACTTGACGGCTTGCTGGTCGTCGATTTCACGAGGGTCGTTGCAGGCCCTGCCTGCACGCAGACGCTTGCGGATTATGGTGCGAAAGTTATCAAGATAGAGAACCCGGACGGTGGTGACGACACGCGGTTCTATGAACATGGCGAGGCTGGTGGCGAAAGCGCCGCCTATCTGAGCTTGAATCGCAACAAGCGCGGGATTGCGCTGGATCTAACCGCTCCGGCGGCTCGCGAGGTTGCCAAAGAGCTTATCAGCAAGGCTGACGTGGTTGTCGAGAATTTCTCCAGCGGTGTCATGAGGAAGTTCGGGCTCGATTACGAGTCCGTTGCGCCAACCAATCCGCGGCTGATCTATTGCGCGATCTCGGCGTACGGACGCAAGGGGCCGTTCGCTAGTCGGCCCGGCTTCGATCCCATCACCCAGGCCGAAAGCGGCTTCATGTCATTGAATGGCTTTCCAGACGGGCCACCGGTTCGGACCGGACCACCTATCGTCGATGTGGCAACGGGAATGAGTGCATGCAACGCCATCTTACTCGCGTTGCTCGCCCGCGATCGGCTGGGCCGAGGCCAATATGTCGAAGTCCCGCTGTTTGATATTGCCATGACGATGACCGGCTTCTTCGGAATGGCCTATCTGATCAATGGTCGCAACCCTGGCCGTTTTGGCAACTCGCCCAACGACGCGCCTACGGTCGGTGTGTTTGAAGCCTCCGACGGGCCCTTCTATATGGCATGTGCCAACGAGAGGCTCTTCCGCCGCCTTGTCACCGAGGTGCTAGAGCGGCCCGATCTTCTTGCCGACCCTCGTTTCGCTACCCGGAAGGAGCGTTATCCCAATAGGGGGAAGCTGCGGGAACTGCTAGCTGATATCTTCGCCCGCGATTGCCTTGAGAATTGGATTGCAAAGATGAAGCGGGCCAATATTCCGGTCGGCTATCTTCGCACTGTCGAGCAGGGGTTCAACGCGCCGGAAGTGCGCGAGCGTCACAGGGTGAGTCGAATTCCGCATCCGACGGCGGGATGGGTTCCCAATGTCGAGCCGCCGATCAACATGAGCCTTACCCCGGTGATCGATCCTGTCGCGGCGCCTCTCCTGGGGGAGCACACCACTGAAGTTCTCCGCGGCACGCTCGGCTATGATGATCGTCGGATCGCTGAACTCGCTCGGGCTGGTGCGTTCGGGAGGGCGCGTGCAGTGGGCGAGCCAGGCGAGGAGCGCGCGCGATAGGGGGCTGCCAGAGCGTGGTCAGAGCATGTCCGCAAAAGTGCGCCGCGCACCGATTGCGGGCTGCTTGCCGAGCCTTGATTTAGCGAAGCGCCAGTCACATAACAGTCCGATAGTGAGGGACGCTATATGGCAGGTGTTGGTCAAAGGCCCAGTGTAGGTCAGCCTGCAGGCCCAGATTCCAACGATGGAGCCTATGCGACGGCGATCGCTCGGGCAAAGGAGCTTGTTCCGCGACTGCTGGAGCGGGCGGCCCAGACGGAGGAGTTGCGGCGGCTGCCGCCCGAGACCGAGCGCGATTTGCATGACGCCGGTCTGTTCAGGATTGTCCAGCCGAAGCGTGTCGGCGGGGCGGAACTCGACTATATCGCGCTGGTAGATTGTGCCGAATTACTCGGGCAGGCTGACGCGTCCGTTGCCTGGAATTTTGGCAACCTTGCAAGCCATCAGTGGATGCTGGGCATGTTCGATAAGAAGGCTCAGGATGTTGTCTGGGGCAAGGCACCGGATGCGTTGATCGCATCGTCTTTCATTTTCTCTGCCGGAAGGGCTATGAGAGTCGAGGGTGGATACAGGCTGCGCGGCAGCTGGCCGTTTTCCTCCGGCGTTACCTCCTGCGAATGGAATATGCTCGCCAGCGTTGTCTCGTCGGACGATGAGGCTGATGGCATCGAATATCGTATCTTTCTGCTGCCCAAGAGCGACTACAGGATACTCGATACCTGGGATGCGGCGGGCCTGCGTGGAACAGGTTCGAACGATGTGGAAATCAGGGACGCATTTGTTCCAGAGTATATGACGGTCGCGGTCAGCGAGCTCGCCGGCGGTCCGACACCCGGCAGTGCAGTCAATCCAAATCCGCTCTACACGCTGCCCGTCTTCTCGTTGTTTCCGTATGTGGTGTCCGGTGTCGCGCTTGGCAACGCGCGAGCCTGTCTGGACGATTATGTTGAAGTCGTACGGTGCCGCGCGTCGACCAATAATCGAGCCAGGCTCGGCGACCTGCAGAGCACGCAGATCAAGATCGCTGATGCTTCAGCAAAGATCGATGCAGCACGTCTCGTCATGCGATCGGCATGCATCGATGCCATGGTGGAGGCCCGGCGCGGCAATGTTCCGGACATTGCCACCAAGACAAGATATCGGCGCGATGGAGCGTTCTCGGTCAATCTTTGCACTGAAGCTGTCTCAATGTTGTTTGCTGCGAGTGGTGCACGGGGCCTGCTCACGACAGGTGTGTTGCAGCGGCAATTTCGCGACGCTCACGCGATCAACTCACATATCGCCTTCAACTTTGATGCAGCTGGTACCGATTACGGCCGTGTGGCGCTTGGCCTGCCGTCCGACAATTTGACGCTCTGAGGCCAGCCAATGAAAGACGTGCCAAAGCATCCAATTGCTCCGGATCCAGCCAGCGAGTTGGCAAGCGATCGCTCGTCGATCGATCCGCGGGAGTTTCGTAATGCCCTCGGTACTTATGCTACTGGCGTTGCCATCATCACGGCTGCCGCCCCGGATGGCAAGCCGTACGGATTGACCTGCAATTCGTTTGCGTCGGTGTCGCTGAATCCGCCGCTCGTGCTTTGGAGCCTCGTAGTCTACTCCTCGATCATGGTGATCTTTCAGAACGCCAGCCATTTCGCTGTGAACGTACTCGGCGCTCCACAGCAGGCGCTTGCGAACAAATTTGGCAAGTCATCGGATGACAAGTTTGTAGGAGTTGATTGGACGCCGGGTCTGGGCAATGCACCGCTCCTTCAGGAAAGCGTCGCGCAATTTCAGTGCCGAGCCGTGAACCGGTACTACGGCGGAGATCATGTGATCTTTCTCGGCGCGGTCGAAGCCTACTCCTATAACCGGAAAGAGCCCTTGTTATTTGCGCAAGGTGGCTACGGACGCTTCGTGGCGGTCGACTAACGCCTTGCGGGCGACAAATCCTTCCAGGGCGCAATGCTGCCATTGAAGGCCGAGCGGCCAGCCTCCATCTTCGGATCTGGTCTTCGGGGAGGGGAGTTGGAGCAGGGGTGACCCATCACGTGCCGATCGACGAGTTCGACGGGCCACATCTGCTTTTCGAGTCCGACTGAAAGCTGTTGCAGTCAGTCCGCCTTCGCCAAGCCGTCGTCTTCCGGCGAGTTCAGGTACACGCCGGTCATGGTATCGACCCAGCAAAGGTGGTCGTGGACCTTCTTCACGCCATCTACGTTCTCTGTCGCGACGATGGCTGCCTGACGGACACGCTCTTCGGTGATGACGCCGCTCAAATGAACAATGCCGTCGCGGACGATCACGTTGAGGCCGAATGGGCACCAATCGGTCTTTTCCAGGGCCTTGATGATATTGTCGCGAATATGATCGTCGTCTGAGGTAGGGTCGGGTACCTGCTTAGCCAAACCGGACACCGCCTGCAGCAGATTTGCGCGGGACACGATGCCGACCACCTTATCGCCTCGCACCACTGGCAGCCGCTTGACATTGTTCCGTTCCATGAGGTCGACGATCTCTGCCAGCGCGGTATCTTCGGTAATGGTGATGGGCGAGGTTGTCATGACCTCGGAGACTCTGCGCCCGTGCTCCTGAACGAAATCGCTAGCCGACTTGCCCGGACCGAGAATGAACCTCAGCCAGCGGCCGCGCTTGCGCTGGGTCCCGATTTCGCTGCGGCGGATGAAATCCCCTTCCGAAACGACGCCGACGAGCTTGTCGTTGTCATCGACTACCGGGAGGCCGCTGACGTGTCGTTGCAGCATGATATTGGCGGCATCGACGATCGTGGTGTCCGGTTTGACCGAAATGACCGATCGGGTCATGATCTGGTGGGCGCGCATTGATGTCTCCGCAAGCTCGAGCGACTTTTGTCAACAAAACCTAAATCCAGGTGATGCCGGACGATTTGACGCAGGTCAACAGGGGCAAGTAACCCCTCCCTTGATGCAGCTCAATGTGGTGCGATCCTCCTACTATATCTTGTACCGCGAATCTGGGACAATCAGGAGGTTGTGATGACTGAGCCCGCCAAACTGCTTGGCGTGACGGCCAAGCAGTCTGAAGGCGATTCGATCGCTCGCGTCGGCGAAGCCAACAAGCAAACTCTGGATTTCATGCTCGGTGCGCAGCGAGTCTTCCTTGAAGAGCTTGCGTTCCAGGCTAATGAAATGCTCGACCGGACGCGTACCGAGACCCATCTGTTTGCGGAATTTATCTCGAAACTGGCGGGATCCCACTCCGTTAAGGATTTGGGAACGATGTGTAAAGAATGCAGCAAGCACCAGCTTGACTTTATCCGCCGCGATTGCGAGCGGTTGTTCAAACATAGCGAGAGGCTGATCGACACAACGTCAAAACTGATCGACAGCCGATTGCGAGTTTGACCTGTCTCGGGTTGAGCTTCCATCAGCGTAAGAACCAAAAGTATGAACGTAGTGCGGACTATATCGAAGGCCGAGGTGGCGTCTGCGCCCGGTCTGCCGGTAAGCCCGGCTCACGACAGCGATTCCGGTGGCGTTGCTGTCGAAAAGCTGCCCGTCGATTTGCTGTTCAGGCCTTCGAAATCTGAGTCGCGGCAGCAATCCGAGCCGCACGAGGCCGATCGGGCGCTTCACGCCATGGCGGCACGGTTTACTGGCGGCATCTCGCCGGTTGCCATGTCGCTCGCCTATATCGACTGGGCCTCGCATCTGATAGTTGCTCCGCACCGCCAGATGGAGGTTGCGCAAGACGCCGTGACCGGCGTTGGCCAGTTTTTCGGCGCCGCGCTGCAGTCTTTGTGGCCCGATCATAAGCCGTGGTCGGCGATCAAGCCACAGCCGCAGGATCGACGGTTTGCCAAGCCGGAGTGGGAGAATCCGTTCTTCAACCTGCTGGCACAGGCTTTCCTTCTCAGAGAACAGTGGTGGCACGATGCCGCTATTGGCGTGCGTGGCGTGGCGTCCGCCAACGAGGCGATTGTCGAATTTTCGGGTCGCCAAGTGCTTGACATGCTGGCGCCGTCGAATTTTGCCGCCACCAATCCCGAAGTGCTGCGGAAGACGGTTCAGAGCGGCGGCGAGAATTTCATTGCCGGTTGGAAGAACTGGGTGAGTGACCTGCAGGTACTCTTCGGGGGCAAACCGGCCGCCGATCAGCCGTTCGTTGTCGGAAAGACCGTCGCTACGGCGCGCGGCAAGGTCATCTACCGCAACGACTTGATCGAATTGATCCAGTACGAGCCGACCACGGAGAAGGTCCATCCAGAGCCGGTCCTGATCGTGCCAGCCTGGATCATGAAGTATTACATCCTCGATTTGTCGCCGCATAATTCCCTGGTCAAATACCTGACCGGCGAGGGCTTCACAGTGTTCATGATCTCCTGGCGCAACCCAGGGGCGGATGATCGCGAAATTGCCTTCGACGATTATCGCGCGCTCGGCGTCAAGGCGGCGCTTGATGCGATCAGTTGCATCGTGCCACGGCGAAAAATTCACGCGCTAGGCTACTGCCTGGGCGGCACCATGTTGGCAATCACTGGTGCTGCGATGGCCCGGGACGGTGACAAGAGGCTGAAATCGATCACACTGCTGGCCGCCCAGACCGATTTCACCGAGGCTGGCGAGCTGACGTTGTTTATCAATGAAAGCCAAGTCGCGTTTCTTGAGGACACGATGTGGGAGCGAGGCTTTCTGGATACGACGCAAATGGCGGGTGCATTCCAACTCTTGCGCTCCAACGACCTGATCTGGTCCCGCTTGTCCCATGACTACCTGATGGGGGAGCGCGCGCCGCCGAGCGACCTCATGGCGTGGAATGCGGATGCAACGCGCCTGCCATATCGGATGCATTCGGATTATTTGCGCAAGCTCTTCCTCAACAACGATCTGGTCGAAGGTCGCTACCTTGTGGAGGGGCGACCGATCTCATTGTCAGATATTCATGTTCCGATGTTTGCGGTCGGAACGCTGAGGGACCATGTGGCGCCCTGGAAATCGACCTATAAGATTCACTATCAGGTGGATGCCGACGTTACCTATCTTTTGACAAGCGGCGGCCACAACGCCGGTATCGTGGCCCCGCCAGCTAAGGCAGGGCGGAACACCTATCAAGTCATGACCAAAGGAGCCGACGTGCCTTATGTCGGTCCGGATGAATGGCTAAGAACCGCGCCACATTTCGATGGATCGTGGTGGCCGGAATGGGCCCGATGGCTCAAGGGGCGCTCCAGCAAACCCGGCAAGCCGCCTCAAATGGGGTTCGATGCGACCGAGCGTTTGCCAGATGCACCGGGAGATTACGTGCATACCTGAGATGCGACGGCTTCAGGTGAACCAAAGCATCGCCTCAAGTTCGGAAAGGCTTCAAGTCATCGAGCTTCTCGTAAGCAACGGCGGCCGCTTGCAGCAAGCGCCGTCGCCGTTTACGGCTCCTGAAATGAAAGGCCGCATCGGATCCCTTGCCGTGCAACGAAGCCGCCAGAGCCGGGCCTCTCGCGTCGTCATTGAGCCTTCCCAGACATCTCTGAGACTTGCGCAGATGTTTCAGCGCGCGCTTCTGTTTCGAAAATCGCTTGTCGGAAAAAAGATCTTCTAGCGATTCTATCGAGTAGGTCAGACGTTTGTTGAAGAGTCTTAGGCGGTGGCGCTCGCCAGCAGCCATATCTTTGAGCTTGCGAGACCTCCGCAAGAGTTTTTTCTCCCATTTCGCCAATTGCTGCGCAGCGTAGATGCCGGTGGGGACTGCGCGCGCTTCGACGGAGTCCTTACCTTTCCTGGTGGACCATGGTCCGCTCTCGATCCACCTCGAGGTTTTTTCGATCATCTGTCGGTAGCGTGCGGATTGCAGGGCGCGGGCCGCCAGCCGGTGGCTTTCTCCACGCCTTTCATTCCAGGAATGCAGCTGTGACAGGGCGTCAGGCTGGTCCGCGGCGGCGCCTTTGATCCTGTCCATCGCCACATCGATATCCCGGACAAGGCCGAGCTGACTATTCAACCATTTCAGTTCGTCTAAAACCTGTGGACGTACGGAATCGTCGACCATCGGGGAGAAAAATCGTATGGCGGCATGAAGATGTGTCAGCGCAATCCGCATCTCATGAAGGGCGTCCGGGTCACCGCCGCACGTTCCCTCGTGCTGTGCAACGACGGCATCAAGATGACGGCGGGTTATGATACGAAACGCTGTATCGCACGCCATCTCCGGGTTCAGGCGGGCGGGCGGGGAGGTCCATGGGGGGGACTTGTTGGTGCGGCTGACTCTCTGGGTCGCTATGGTAGATCGCGCCATACGCTTCTGCACCAAACGGGTTGCCTTACGCCTTATCGGCGATCTGGATTCGGCACTGTTCCAGCGTTTGTTCGGGCGTCCCGGATGCATCGATGATCGTCCAACCGACGCAACCGATATTATAGCCCTCCTGAAGCGCGACAACCTCCAACGTTGCGTCTGAGGCGTCGCCCTGTCGGCGGCCGACCCTGACCTGCCGCGTCTCTAGGTCTGCTACAAGAAAGAACCCGGTCAGCGGCACCCCGAGTTCCCCTGCTATTTTGGCGATGGCGGCCCGCTCGGCCTCTTTCGCAAATACGGCATCAACGATGACCGAATGACCTTGTCTTAGAGCCCCCCGCGCGCGCTCCAGGAGCGTCGCGTAAACCTGCTTCCCGACCTCCGGTCGATAGGCGTCCGCTGGAAGCCGCTTTGTTTCATCCTCCTTAAACAATTGCTTCCGGACGATATCACTGCGCAGCACGATTGCGCCGGGTTTCGGTGCTACGAATGGCGCAAGACTGCGCGCCAGCACGGATTTCCCGGTGCCTGACAGACCGCCAACGGCGATCAGTCGGGGGGCGGGTGGAAGAATCAGCGATCGCGCGAGCTCGAAATAGGTCCGCGCCTCATCGAGGATGCTGGCATGGTCGGATTTCGGTCGGTTGAGCCGGGCAAGCAATACCTGCGCACGGATTGCGGCGCGTAGCGACATGAAGAGCGGCAATAGCGCAAGCACATCCAGATTCTCGATCGCTGTCGTTGTGAGATAGCGGTTGAGGACGACATTAGCTGCCAAAGTCTGGTCATAGCGCAGCAGATCCATCAGCGGAAATGCGAGATCGTAGAATACGTCGACCGACGCGATCTTTGCGTCGAACTCGATCGCATCGAACAATACCGGCCGACCACCGATCGAGACAATATTCGCCAGATGCAAATCACCATGACAGCGCCGCACGAAGCCTTGCCTGCCTCGCTCTTCGAGCAGGCCTTCGAGGCGTACAAAGGCGTGATGGGATGCGCCTCCCAGCTCATCAACCTCCTTGGCCTGAAAATTGGCGCCGCTTCGTAGGCCTTTCGTGTTGCCGTCGATAAGGCCTGGAATTGACTCGACCCAGCGGGTAGCGTCGGCGCGCGCAGCGATGGCATGCGACGCCGAGATCGCGTCGGCGACGTCGGCAGCGAGTTTGGGACTGATGGGACCGGCTGTTGCCAAGTGATCGAACGTTTGTTGCTCGTCAAAGCGCGACATTTCCACGGCAAATTCAATCGGTGTTCCATCGCCGCCAACGCTTAACGACCCGTCCTTGGCTTCATTGATGGCTACCACGCGACGGTAGATCTGCGGCGCAAAGGGCCGGTTTATTCTGATCTCTTCCTCGCAGGCAGCCCTGCGTTTTTCCAGCGTTGAATAGTCGAGAAAAGGAAAGCGGACAGTCCGCTTGATCTTCAGCGCCCGGTCGCCTTCCAGGAACACCGAGGCTGCATGCGTGTCGATCCTCTGCACACCGGGATGCGCTATCGGATTGCTCAGGAAGGCGAAGACCCGTTCCTGGGTTGCCGCGTCATCGTGGGCTAAGCGCTTCATCGGATACCTCAGGGCCTGAGCACAGCGGCGCCGAGGATCTGTCCTGTTCTGAGCCTTGTCAGGACTTCATTGGCCTCGGCCAGGGGAAACGCTGTGGTCTGGGTGCGGATGCCGGCCTGCGGCGCGACGTTGAGAAAGTCCAATCCATCCTGCCGGGTGAGATTGGCGACGGATACCAGCTGTCGTTCCTCCCAGAGTAGATGATAGGGAAAGCTTGGAATATCGCTCATGTGAATTCCGGCGCAGACGACGCGGCCACCCTTGCGTACCGTCCGCAAGGCTGCCGGAACCAATTCGCCGATTGGTGCGTAGATGATGGCAGCGTCCAGTGGCGTGTCGGGCATCCGGTCGGAAGCGCCGGCCCATACCGCACCGAGCTTGCGGGCAAACTCCTGCGCAGCGGTATCGCCCGCGCGCGTGAACGCATGGACCGAGCGGCCTTGCCAGACCGCGACCTGGGCAATGATGTGCCCGGCTGCGCCGAAACCATAAATGCCTAGCCGTTCGGCATTCCTGGCCATTACAAGCGATCGCCAGCCGATCAGGCCCGCGCACAATAGTGGTGCGACAGCAACATCATCGCCGTCTTCGCCAAGCAGAAATGCATAGCGCGCATCGGCGATGGTGTGCGTGGCAAATCCTCCGTTGCGGGTATAACCGGTAAAGAGTGGCGCATCGCAGAGATTCTCCGTGCCCTCCCTGCAGAACCGGCAGAAGCCGTAGGTGTGACCCAGCCAAGGAATGCCGACGCGATCGCCGACGTGGTGCGTCGTGACATCAGGCCCAACGGCATCCACGCGAACCACGATTTCGTGGCCGGGCACAATCGGATATTTTGCGTGCGGCAGTTCGCCGTCGACGACGTGGAGGTCGGTACGGCACACCCCGCATGCACTCACCCTCACACGGATCTCGCCGCTGCCCGGAACTGGATCGGACCATTCCTGCATCTGCAGGGCTGCTCGCGGGGCCGGCAATATCATTGCACGCATAAGTTTCTCCGGAACGCGCCTCAAATAGCATAACGCATAGGAAGGGAGGGCAACGAGTTCTTAGAGCGTCGGGCGTGATTTCAGAATCTGGATTTTGCTGATTTCATATTTGTGATTCATTTGGCCATTGGGGGTGTCTGATGGCCA
>JGI24705J35276_12238699_pt1 | contig 39094 bp, 29 predicted proteins | sample TergutNt197P4_FD_35276 | JGI IMG/M metagenome (IMG submission 35276) | reverse complement strand
AAGAAAGCCTGCTGAGGATGTGGACGCGCGCGCGGCCCTTGGGGGAAGGCCGCGCGCGCTTGTGAAGAGGAGGTGGGGAAGCTCCTCTTTCATCTCTTTCATCTGTCAGCGCGCGAAGGTCCGGCGCCGATTGAACGCGAGGATGACAAGACCGAGCGCCAACAGGATCGAGCCGGTGATCATCTTCAGTTCGGCATCGGTCGCCGTCTTCGGCAACTGGAGCTCGGTTGTCACACCACCAGCGTCGGCGCGCCGCTCTTTCGGCCCGGTCGGCAGTTGCTGTGGCTGCTCGCCGAACAGTTTTTCGAAATCCCAGCCCGCCGGCAGGTTGATAGGCAGTTGGCTGAGCTTCAGCGGCTCGCCTGCCGGGCGGCTCGGCGTCTGATCGACCGCGACCAGGCTGGTCAGACGCGTGACCAATTGATGGTCCAGCGCCAGTGCCAGAATTGTCTTGTCGCCTTCTTCTGGCGAAACCTGGCGTATGGTGCGCGCGACCTCGGCATCGTCGATCTTGCGGCGGGCCCAGAGCTTGGAAAGTCCCTTGCCTTCGGCAGCATTCTGCAGCGGCAGCGTCACCGACCAGGGCCGGTCGCCGACGCGACCCTGGATCTCAAGCGAACCCGCCAGTTTGCCAAGCTTTGCCGCAAGCACCACTGGTTCGTCGCGATAGACGTCCGGGATCATGGCAGGCGTGATGTCGGCACCACCCGTGGAGAACTTGGCAGTGAGGCCTGTCACCGCCGGATTTTCCAGCTTGGCGAACAGGGTACGCATGCGCTCTTCGACCTGCTCGACTGATCCGATATGGCTGAAGGCGCCGCGCCCGAGTTCAGCGGCGCGCGTCATCAGGTAGGTGTTCGGCGCTGATCCGATGCCGACCATGAAGATGCGCGAGCGGCCACGCATCGCCGTGATGGTGTCGAACAATTGCTGCTCGTTGCCGATGTCGCCATCGGTCAGGAACACCACCTGGCGAACGGTATCGGGGTCATGGAGGGTATCGGTCAGCGCGGCGCGCATGGCGGGCACCATCTCGGTGCCGCCACTGGCTTGCAGCGCGTTGACGAAAGCCTTGGCCTTGCCGACGTTGTCCGCGTCGGCGGTGACCGACGCCGGGAACATGACGTCCATGCTGTCATCGAACCGGATGACGTTGAAGCGATCGGTCGGCTGCAGGCGGCCGAGCGCGTAGATCAGGCTCGCCTTGGCCTGCGCGATCGACGTGCCACCCATTGAGCCGGAATTGTCGATCACGAAAATCACCTCTCGTGGACGCGGCTTTTCCTCGGTCTGCTTCAGTGCCGGCGGGGTGACGAAGGCGAGGACATAGTCGGCATCGCCGACATGCTCGCGGAACAGGCCAACCGATGGCGCATTTTCGGCGGCCGGCTTCCAGGTCAGTTCGAAGTCGCTATCGGCCGGTACGGCACCGGCGGCGAGCGTCACGACGCGTGTCGCGCTGTCCGGACTGTCGATCTTGACCTCATGATGATGGCTCTTCACTTCGCCGAGCGGAAAGCCGGCTTGCAGGTGAACGGTGATGGAGGTCGGATTGACCAGCGTGCTCTTATCCACCACGGGCGAAGTGATGCGATCGCGATCCGGCACGGGGTCGTTCGTGGCGCCCCAGCCCGAGCCGTCCGAGCGGAAGTCGACGCTCTGCACGACGGGTGTGGGATTGTAGCGCGGGCCGACCACCATCGGAATGCGTAAGGAATACTCGTTGCCGGACTGATGAACGGGCTCCTGATACTCGATCTGTACAAGCACGGTTTCACCAGGGCCGATATTGGCAACCGAGTTGGTGAAAATGTTCGGCCGCTCCTGTTCGGTCAGTGCCGCCTTCTGGCCGTTCTCGCGCGCCTGCTCGTAGATGATGCGGGCCTGCTGCCGCTCCTTGATATTGCCGACGATGACACGGTTGCCGACCACCATCTTCAGCGTGTCGACCGCTCCTCCCGTGGCCATTGGATAGACATACGTCGCTTCAACCCAGTTCTGGGTCGGGTTGCGGAACGCCTGGGTGATGCGGGCACGGATCGTGGGACCGGACACGGTGAGGTCGACATCGATGCCGAGCCGCATCGCTTCGATGGTGCCGCCCTTGTCATCCTTCAACAGCAGTGTGCCGGATCGTGCATCGTCGGCTTGCAGCACGCTCGTCGGGCCTGCCGCCGACCATGCCGGCGCGAAACTGAGGAATAGTGCGGCAAACCCGATCAGGACTACGGCGACGCCCTGGGCCAGAAGAAACAGCCCAAGCTTGATCAGCCTGTGCAGACCGGGATGGTCATCCACAATGATCATATCATTCCGGAACGAGCTCTCGTCGCTGCCTTCAGTCTTCGAGGCGCGAGCTTTCGGCAGGCTCCCCAGGATGAAGTTTCGAGACGCTTGTACCGCCCTCTTCAGGGCGAGGATCGACGCCGCCGTCATTGCGAGCGGCACATCGATCGCAGAATGCCGCGCGCTTTCGTGATAGATGTTCATTTTACTTGCTCCAGAGGGACGTCTTGAAAGGGACGACTCGAGAAGAACGTTTGGGCCCCCTGAGCATTTGCCGATGGGGGGTCTCTGCGCGAGCAGAATGATCGGCAATGTTCTGCCTCCTTCCGTCCGGGGCCGTCGCGCAGAAGGCGGTCCTGTGCGGTTTTGTGCTTCTCTGTGCGTCCGTTGTGTTTCCGATCCATGTGGACGGCCCTTGTTGTCCGGAATCTCTGGATCTTCGTCATGACTGGGCTTGTCGGGGTTCAAACAACGAAGAAGACATGAGCCCTCGTTCTCGCGGCACGTTCTGCCCGAGGTTTGCTCAATTCCTTGACCCTCTTTTATCGAAGAGGGCGCGGGAAGGTCGGGCGCCGGCTGGCACCCGCGACCCGTGGGCAGGAAACGCACACGGGTTGGATCGCGAGGCAGCCGGAGCAACCCGACCTTCCCGCGCGATGGTTTGAACAGCTTGCACGTGCTCTGCCCGGTGAGCGATGCGCCATTGCCACCGTCACCTCGCGGATTGCCGGGGGGCATCGAAAGCCCGGTTGAATCAATGCCTCACCCCCAAGGCCTGACGCCGTCAGACCACACGACATTCGCCGCCGCGACCGCTCCGCAAGTACAGACTCTCGCTGGAGACGTGTGCTCACCTTCGAGGCTGCCAAGGAAACGTTTTACAGCGCCAGTTGCGGCGCTGTCCGCGTCCACCGCATCCTGCCCTACGATTTTCGACGGCTCGCGATTCGCCCCTCTCATCGGGTCAGGGTGCGCCTTTAATACCGTAATTCCGAATTTCGGTAAAGTGGAATATATTGCGCGGAGAGCTTGACAGGTTTCAGGTGTTTTGCCCGCCGCCCCATAGAATCTACGGGCTCCAACTATCCAGAAAAAACAGCCGAAGTCCAACCAGTCTGCGCAGTAACCGTGGATGGGGCGAACTCATCAATTCCCGTGATGGGATAGGTTTCGCAGGGGCTCACCCTATCTGCGGGTTAGACCCAGACGGCGTGGCCCGGATCGAGCGGTCTAACAAGCGGCGCTCCTGTACGAACTGCCGTCGAATACGGGGCGACTATTCCCAGAAAAAACCGGGCTTGAAACCTTCAGGAGACCCATGTGTAACCCGCGGCCAGTAAAACCGTCGTCATTGTTCATAAAGGAGACGACAGAATGCCCGTACCCGTTTCGACGGTTCGCAGCTTCGATAGCTTCGGTGTAAAGGTTCACGTTCCGGGCAGGGAAGCCAATGATCTCGTAGAAATTTGGATCAGTCGCCCGATAGGCGAACATCGGACCCATGTTTTGATCTGCAACGGCTACGAGGAAGTTGCCGATCACTCTGTAGACGATTGATCCGGTTCGGCCGCCCTTGTCGAGGCAAGTGCGGCCCACTTCAACGCAGGCCCGACGGTATTGGGTTGGGGTTCGATTGTGACGGTACAATGGAGTTCTGCTTGCTCCGGATAGTTCGGTTCTGACTCGGAGCCGACGTGCCCCCGATTGAAACCCCGCAGCGCAGCAGTTACTCTTTGGTCGCGTTGAGAGGTGCTATCCTTCCGGTCGCTGGTGCGCGATGCTGTTGGATCGTGCCCGCTGTCCGGGGGAAGAGGGATGGACCTTACAGTTGGCGATCTTGTACATCGTTTTGATAGTGGTGAAATCAGATTACCGCTAATGCAACGAGACTACATTTGGGGACCCAAGAAGGTAGTGGAGCTACTTGACTCATTATACCGCGATTGGCCGATTGGTTCGTTCTATGTCTGGCAAACGGATGACGATCATCCGACCAAGCAGAGGGCCGGTCGGCCCCTGTCGCATCGCCGGATGGATGGCTTCTATGGCTTTCTTCTAGACGGGCAGCAGAGACTCACATCTCTGTCTAACGCAATCCGCGGTGAGGCAGATGGATCAATTTCGGAGCGAGCCTTTTTCGATTTGGAAAACGAAACATTCTACCTTGGCGCGATGAAGAAAACTATCGCCAAACGCGTTGAGGCGCAGGACCCCCTCATCGTTCCACTGTCTGACATTGTTTCTAATTCGCGCGACGATGAAAGCCAATTCTTGCGGCGAATAGAGCAAACGATCCAGAACCTTAGAGAGCACAATAAGCTAGGCAAGTCGAGCCGATATGAGACAGCCTATCGCGAGCGATTACACAAGGTAGCGGCACTCTTCAAACGAAAGGCTCTTTGCGAAGAATTTCCCGACGAAGATGAAGAACACGCGTTCTTGCTCTTCCGCAGGCTAAACAAAGGCGGAACTTCACTGTCGGCAGGTGATGTTGAGGCGGCACGATTGGCATCTGCCGCAACCAAGAAGATTGTTGAGCCCATGCGAGCGGTAGCCACAGAGCCCCACATGCGCGCTCTCGGGATTAATTTCATCTTCTTGGTACGTTCCCTCGTCACGGTCCATCGTGGAAATTCTAGCTTCGCTAAGCTGCCAAAAAATTGGGCCGAAGATACCGGCGAGGTTGAAACTTCTTGGCGACAGACAGAGCGTGCACTCCGCGCGACGGTCGAATTTGTTAGGTCTCAAATTGGATGGACAACACGACGTTGGCTTCCATCCACGAGTGCCCTGGTACCGGTCATCTACCTGCTCGCAAAGGATGGAAAATCCACCTTGAAGGGAGAAGACGCGGTGTTCGTAAAGCGGTACCTGCTCGTGTCAGGCTACCGCAGCCTGTTTCGTGGAGCGACCGAAACGGCGGTCAACACCTATGTTAATGCGGTCCGCAATACACGAGGGGACTTTTCGCGACGTTGTTGTGCACTCTTTGAGAGGATTCCAGCAAACCGACTATACAAAATTAAGAAAGAGGACGTGCGTAATGTGTCAGGGGTTTACTCGCCTCTGATGCAGGTCTACCTCGCGTACCTGTACGCGGCTGAAGGCAGGAGTTGGCCAAGCGGAAGGTTTCTGAAAGATATCCTTCATGAGGATTTGCCAAAAGATCCCCTCGCTGTTCATCACATATTTCCCAAGCAATTCATGCAGGCACTCGATTTTCCAATTGATCGCCTGAACTCGGCTGCTAACTATGCAATTCTCTCTCAGGCAGACAATGCAGAGTTGAGTGACCGCGATCCTTTTGACGTGTGGCGTACACTCAAACAAAATCAAAGGGAATGCGCTTCAAAACAACTGTGCTTCATTGGAAAGGAAGATTTGCTGAGGCACGAGGCTTATGAGGAATTCATCGATTTCAGAGCAGAAAAAATGGCTGAACAGCTAAATGATTTTCTGGAATTGGGTATGCAAAGCTCGTAGCTGGTGGAGCGGAGAGACCCGCTAGTTGCGCCAAACAGGTTGCGAGCGGCATGCTAATGCCAGAGGCTAGCCCACAGGCGCGAGAAGATCCGGCAACATCACTGTAGCGAAGCGCGGCAGCTGCCGCGGGCTTTTCTAATAACAGTGAACGGCGGCACAATCAGCGGCCGCCGTCTTCGCTCGCTGGATCTCGTCAATACGGATACTGATCCTGACCCGGGCAGGTCTGATTGCCGTAGGTGTCGTAGTAGCAGTTGGTGTTGTAGTAGCCGCTATAGCCGCTGTAGCCGTTGTTGTAATAGCCGTAGGCTCCTAGTGCCGCTGCGCCAGCGGCGGCTGCGCCCAAGGCTGCTCCACGATAGGCACCTCGGCGGACAACCCCGCGGGCCACTGGACGGCCAAGTACCGGATGATTCACGTAGCCACGGCGGGTAGCCCCATATCCGCGTCCTGCATAACCTCTGCCAGTGTGCATGCCGCCGCTGTGGACGCCGCCGGCCCGTACGCCGCCGGCGTGACCGCCGCCGCGACGAGCAAACGCGTCGCTGGGAACAAGGCTGGCGCTAACCAAAACGAGCGCTGCAGCAGCAGCGATAACGTATCGAAGCATGGCACTCCTCCGTTATTCTGGGTGCATTGTTGGGGTGATGCTGCGTGCTACGGATCGTCATCAGGTAATGAGCCTGTGCTCCTGCTCAAGTCCGGATTTGACCTATATTAAACAATTCGCAATTGCGGCTCGGGTGGCCGGCCTTCGCGTGCCGTCGATTATTCTGACAAACGTATCGATCAGCGCTGCCAACAACGTCAACCTTGCTGCCCTGTGGGGACTTGCACGCCAGAGGAGCGCGAGGGGCATCGTCGTAATCCGCCATCCTGCAGGCTACGCTCTCGCTGCGAAACGCAACCTGGGCTCGCGCCATATCGCGCAGAGCCAGAACACGATGCCACCAAAGCCGCCAGCGCTCGCGGACGCTGCGATGAACGGAAAACCAGGAAGGAGCAAATACGGGGGACCAAACGTTAGACCTGAACCGACCACACCAATGATGACTCCGATGCAGGCTCCAACGAACACAGCGACTCTCATGCGCGGTCGCACCCGTCCGATCAGCAGGGCATAGAGCGGTCCGCCCAAGATGACCGAGCCGGGAAGCGCGAAGATCAGCGCAAAGAGGGAGAAGCGAGAGGCCCGCTCAAAGGTCCAGATGATAGCCGTCATGATTGCCCCTATGGCTTGTCCCCAGTCGGGGGGCAGGACCACGCCAAAGAAGATGGATGCGGCAATTGGGGCGGCCAGGAATGCCAGAGCCAGCCGGAACCAGCGCGGGCGGAACGTTGACCAGTCAGGCTGCACCGTGCAATCGCTGAGCGGCGAAGCTGCCGCCGCATGTTCAGCTTCCCTTCGAGCCCAGCGGATCATCGATGCCCCGCTGAAGCTTTGTCGCTCGATCTCGTTAAAGCCGTCCATCTTGTCCGCTCCCAAAGCGCATCTCGCTGCGCCCCAGTTCTGCTGAAGGGAGCGGATTTCGCGAGCGGAATGATCGACAATGTTCTGCCTCTCTTTGTCCGCAGGGGTCTTGCGCAAGGCGGATTTGTGCGGGTTTGTGCTGGTCTGTGCGTCTGCTAGAATGGGCGGATGGAGCAAGGGATAAGCATGCATACGCCGGACAAGCAGCTCTCTGACGAGCAAAGCCGCGAGATTGCGGCCAGGATTCGCGAGGAAATCGCCCGCCGTCGCATCTCCCGGCAGGCGCTCGCGGAAGAGGCCAAGCTCAGCCTTTCCACGCTGGAAAAGGTGCTCGGCGGGCGGCGGCCGTTTACGCTCGCAACCATGGTGCGGCTCGAGCAGGCGCTCGGCGTCTCCTTGCGCGCGACCAACGATGCACCACCTCCGGCGGCGCCGTCGCCCAACGGCGACATCGCGCCCGACAGCCTCGGCTCCTATTCGCGTCGCGCGGGGAGCTGGCTGGAGGGTGTCTACATTACGGTGCGGCCGTCCTTCGGCGAGAAGGACTCGATTTACGCCTATCGCACCGAGATCGGCTGGGACACGGCGGCCTCGTCGCTTGTGTTCCGCGAGGGCGAGCGGACGGATGCGGCCTATACGCAGTTCGGCGAGGTCGCGATGCCGAACCAGTCCGGCTTCGTCTATCTCGTCACCAACCGCCACGGCCAGCACCGGGTGATCACGGTGTCGCGGCCGACCATCACGGGCGAGATGTACGGCATCATCACCACGCTGCTCGCTGGGCGCGGCTCGGTGCTCACTCCGATCGCCGCTCCGATCGCCCTCCTGCCGGTCGGCAACGTGGCGGCCCCGACAGTCGGTCGGCTCTCGCCTGATGACGCCAATTATGCGCTCTATCGCGAGCACCTGCGGCGCACGGTTGATGAGCCGTTCGCCCTGTTCGTGCCGGGAGTATGAGGCGTGATCACGCTGTATCATTGCCATGCCGCACGCTCCTTCCGTCCGCTCTGGATGCTTGAGGAGATGGGGCTGGCCTACGAACTGAAGATGTTGCCGTTTCCGCCGCGGGTCTTTGCCAAGGAGTACCTCGCGATCAATCCGCTCGGCACCATTCCATTCATGATCGACGGCGAGACGAAGATGACGGAGTCCTCCGGCATCTGCCACTATCTCGGCACAAGGTACGGCCCGACGCCGCTGATCGTCGGTGTTGACGAGGCGGACTACGGCGCTTTCCTGAACTGGATGTATTTCAGCGACGCCACGTTGACCTTTCCGCAGACGCTAGTGCTGCGCTACAGCCAATTCGAACCGGAAGAACGGCGCAATCCGCAGGTGGCCGGCGATTACGCCAAGTGGTTCCTGGCGCGCCTGCGCGCGGTCGAGGCGGCGACTGCAAATGCTGAAGCCTTGTGCGCCGACCGGTTCACCGCCGCCGATGTCGCGATTGGTTATGCGCTGCGCCTTGCCGACTTTATCGGGCTGTCCAAGGAATTTGGGCCGAATGTAGCAGCCTATTGGGCGCGCCTGCAGCAGCGCGACGGCTTCAAGCGTGCAGTGGCCGCGGAGCGGAAGGCAGGCGCTGAGCAGAATGTGAAGTCGTGGATTTCGGTTGGTTGAGGGCCGCCTTCTTCCCACCACGTGATCCACCATGACCTGATCCGCAACGGTCTGATCGGCCCGTGCCTTCCGCGAGCTCGTCGACCGTGGCCTATAGAACGGCCGCGTACCGCGAGACGATGGAGCACATCGAGGAGCAAAACCGTAAGGTTGACGCCGGGGAGATTCCGCCCTTTTGAGGATCCCGCCCGGTGATCGCCAGTCAGAAGAGCGAGACAACGGGATAAACGGGGCACTGGGGGCATCATGCAGAAGTGGGCGATTTCCGCATCAGTTGTTCTCGGGCTTGAGCTCAAGAGCATCAGTATTGAGGTTAATGGGATTACGCGGTCGATAAGGTTCTGGAAGCTCGTGCAGCGAGAAGGGTTCGTCTTCTTTCCGCAGCAGGTCTCGCGCGAGCGGCGCGATCCAGTCGTCACCATGAAGCACCGCGCCGGCACGATGTCCTATAAGACTACCCGCTTCAAGAGCATGGCGGTCGCGCTGCGCGAACTCGAGCAATTCATCAAATCGCCGGTACTTCTCGAGACAGGGAAGCCCCAGAAACAATTTGGCGATGCTCGTCCGCGCGAACTGGTAGCCAATTGGATGATCTGCGCGGCGGCCAATGCGGAAGAGGAAGGAGTTGGGGAACGCAAGGTGTTTCACAGCACCAGCGATCCGATCGGCGGCGACGGTATTATCGTCGATACCAAGACCGGCGAGAATTGGGTGACCGAGCATGTCTTGGTGCCGATGCCGCGCACTGCATCGGTACCAAATATCGAGGCTTCGATCGCTAAGGCCGTCAGCGACAAGCAGAAGAAGGGCGGCGCGGCCTATGCGACCGGAAAGACCCTGGTCGTGTTCCTCAACTCGGGCGGCGGCGAATGGAAGCCGACCCGCGTCGCCCGGAATCTGCCGAAGCATGATTTCGGGGCCGTGTGGGTGGTTGGCCTCTGCAGCGCCAAGGACGGCAAATACGTCTACGGTGTCGCCAATTTGCACCTTGAAATCGGCCATGCCCCGGTTTGGACCGTGCATATAGCGAAGGATTTTGGGTCTTGGTCAGTCGAGCGAAAACAGTAAAGGCCAAAATTTTGGCGGTTCCGCCAGGATTGCCCGCCAGCGCCTCAAAATCGACTGAACTGGAAGAACACCAAAAGGGATTTTATGAATGATTTGCGATTTGTTTGGAAGCTGGCCGCGCTCGCCCTCGCCCCGCCCTTCTGCCTCTCCGGCTGCATGGTCGCGGCGGTCGGCGCGGGTGCGGGCCGCGCGCACCTGGGCGCTGCGGCCGCCGGGTCGTCGGCGAACCGGGCTGTGCTTGCGTTCGGGCATGGACCATTAATGCAATTTCTATTGCTTTACGGCGACCCACTAAACGCAGTATTAGTTGCGTTAGTAAGGTCGCGGAGAAGCCCTTTGAACATCCTCGTTGTCGGCGCCGGCGTGATCGGCACGATCTATGGTGGTCGGTTGGCGCTCGCTGGTCACGAGATCACAGTTCTGGCGAGGGGTGGCAGGCTGGCACAGATCGCGGCGAGGGGGTTGGTTCTCGAGGATGCCTTGTCCGGCGAACGCCGCGAGATCCGCGCGGTGGCGGTGTCCGCGCCACCAGCCGACAAACGCTTTGATCTCGTGCTGGTCACGGTGCGTGACCGGCAGCTGCCGGAAATATTGCCGTTACTCGACAGGCTTCAGGGGCGGCCCGAGATTCTCTTCCTGCTCAACTGTCCGCTGCGCGTCGGCGAGCTTGTTGCTCGCTACGGCGCGGCGCGAATCCTGTTCGGCTTTCCCGGCGCTGGTGGTGTGCATGACGGCGAGCGGATCAAATATTCCTGCGTGCGACAGCAGCCGACGACGTTCGGTGCCGTCGCAGGGCAGGACATTGCGCGCGCTAAAGGTGTCGCGCAGTTCTTTCAGCAGGCCGGCTTCGCGACTTCCGTGGTTGCCGATATGGAAGCCTGGCTGAAGACGCATGCGTTCCTGATCGTTGCAATCTGTGGCGCGCTCTACGCCAGCGGCGGGATCTCGATGCAGTTGGCCGCCGATGCGCCGCGGTTGTCGCAACTCGTGGACGGCTTGCGTGAAGGTGTGCGTTGCCTGGGTGCGGTCGGCACCACCGCGTCGCCGCCGAAACTTCGCCTGATGGCAAGCTACCTGCCGAAGCCGTTGCTTGTGTTGGTGCTGCGGCGGTTCTTTGCCTCGCATCTCGCCGCGCTGGTAATCGATGGACATGCTAACGCTGCGCCCGGCGACATGTGCGATCTCGCCGCCGATTGCAGGCAGATGATTGCAGCAAGCGGCATCTCCGCGCCCGTCATGTCGTCGCTCTGCACCGAGGTCGAACGGCGGGCCGCCATCGCCGCAGTGGCCTGACGAAAACAGAGGCACATTCTGGTCAAAACGCCGGCCGAGCCCGCCGCGGTGGGCACAATTAGCGAAGCTCACTTCCAAACGTAAGCCAACGACTTCAATGTCTTAACAGCGATGCTGGCGCGGGTGCCTTGAACCGCCGACGTTGCGTGAAACTCCCTATTGAACAATGTTCATTCTTGCGCTATTGACTTTGAACATTGTTCAAAATTAGGGGTATGCAAAATGCGCGCGGATGGCCACACCAATGAAACTGATGCTGTGCTCTCAAATTTCCTGTCACGTTGGCCATGGATTGCCACACTGCAAGTCCGTGAAATCTGCCTGATCGGCGCGCTGCTCGCTCTGTTGCTGGTGGCCTGTCTTGCGCCCGCGCTGCCTGCTGCCGCGTGGCACACGGCGCATTTCGCCGACACCCGTGCCTGGCTGGGTCTGTCCAACGCCGGCGATGTGTTGAGTAATCTGCCTTTTCTCGCGATGGGCGTCTGGGGCTTGGTGCGGCTGCATGACTGCCGCGATGCGCCGGTAGGCGCAGGCTGGTTCTTCGCGGGGCTGATCCTTACTTGCTTAGGTTCGGGCTTCTATCACCTGTACCCGGACGAATCGCGGCTCGTGGCCGATCGTCTCGGCATGGCGGTGGCATTCGCGGGCTTTCTGGGCATCGCGGTCGGCGAGCGCGTCAGCGTGCGCGCTGGCCAGGCAGTGGTGGTGCTGATGACAGCCGCGGGCCTGCTCGCGGCCTGGATGGCGCAAGAGAACCTGACGCCATGGACGGTGGTGCAGTTTGGCGGCATGGCTCTCGCGGTAGGGCTGGCGCTGACGCAGCCCCGGTCTGGCGCGCTGGGTATCCGATTGGGCGGCGTGATCTTCTTTTACGCGCTCGCGAAGTTTTTCGAGCTGAGCGATGCAATCTTGTTCGAAGCGACAGGGCACATCGTCTCGGGTCACACACTGAAGCATCTCGCCGCCGCACTGGCAGCCTGGCCGGTGATCCAAGCGCTGGCCCCACGGCGTCAAAATCCTCATGGGTGAGGAGCCGTGTTAGCGCGGTCTCGAACCTGAAGCCCCGGCGGGGGCCTCATCCTTCGAGACACCCGCCTTCGGCGGGTTTCCTCAGGATGAGGGGATGAAGTAGCTTGTGATGCGTAAGACCGGGGCTTGTTGCGTCCAGCCCGCTTGAACCGACTGCGGGCTACTCGCGTCGCCCCATGCCGTCATTCAACAAGCATGCCACCTGATGCCTCTCAGCAGCATTCTTTAGCGTCGGCCGCTCGGTCTTGCAGCGCTCCATTGCGAAGCGGCAGCGGGTGTGGAAGGCGCACCCGGAGGGCGGATTGACGGGGCTTGGCACGTCGCCGTCGACGAGCGACGTCAGTCGTTTGGCCTGCGGGCTCGCGATCGGTACGGATGCGAGCAGCGCCTGCGTGTAGGGATGCCTCGGATTCCTGAACAACTCGTCCTTGTCCGCGATCTCGACGATCCGACCGAGATACATCACCGCGACGCGATGACTGATGTGGGCGACCACGGCGAGGTCATGCGCGATGAAGAGATAGGAAAAGCCGTGCTCGCGTTGCAGGTCGATCAACAGGTTGATCACCTGCGCCTGTATCGAGACGTCGAGCGCGGAGACCGGCTCGTCGCAGACGATCAGGCGCGGCTCCAGTGCCAGCGCGCGCGCGATGCAGATGCGCTGGCGCTGGCCGCCGGAGAACTGATGCGGAAAGTTGCCCATCTGGTCGGGCCGCAAGCCGACGTGCTCGAACAGCTGGGCAACGCGCTTCTCCAGCTCCTTGCCGGTCGCGAGCCCATGCACGCGGAGCGGCTCGCCGACGATCGTGCCTGCGGTCATGCGCGGGTTGAGCGACGCGAACGGGTCCTGGAACACGATCTGCATGGAGCGGCGGTGCGGCCGCAATTCGGACCTCGACAGATGGGTGATGTCCTCACCGGCAAGGCGGATGTGGCCGGATGTCGGTTCGACCAGGCGCATTACACTGCGTGCGACCGTGGACTTGCCGCAGCCGGATTCCCCGACCAGGCCGAGCGTTTCGCCCTTGCCGACAGAAAAGCTTACGCCGTCAACCGAGTGTACAGTACCGACCTTGCGGCGCAGGACGCCGGCGCGGACCGGATAGTGTTTGACGAGATCGGTGACCTCAAGCAGCGCGTCGCTCATGCCACCTCCTTCGTAGTCTCGGCGGCGCGCCAGCAGGCCGCGAGATGACCATCGCCCCAATCCTGCAGCGGCGGATATTCCGCGCGGCAGCGCTCGATCGCGAGCTTGCAGCGCGGTGCAAAGGCGCAGCCATTCGGCAGCTTCACCAGCGACGGCACGGTGCCGGGGATCTCATTGAGACGCTCCTGCGGGGCGACGCCGGTTGCAGGCAGCGCTGGGATCGATGCCATCAAGCCGCGGGTATAGGGATGCCTGGGTTCGGCGAACAACGCCTCCACGGTCGCTTCCTCGACCTTCTTTCCGGCATACATCACGACGACGCGATGCGCGGTCTGTGCCACCACGCCGAGGTCGTGGGTGATCAGCACGAGCCCCGTGCCGAGCTCCTTTTGCAGCTCGAGGATCAGAGCCAGGATCTGTGCCTGGATGGTGACGTCGAGCGCCGTGGTCGGCTCGTCGGCGATTAGCAGCGCGGGCCGGCAAGCCAGCGCCATCGCGATCATCGCGCGCTGCCGCATGCCGCCCGAGAGTTGGTGTGGATATTCCTTTGCGCGGCGCGCGGGCTCTGGAATGTGGACCAGCCGCAGCATCTCGATGGCAACTTCAGCGGCTTCCTTGCGCGACAGGTTGCGGTGCAGGCGCACCGCTTCGCTGATCTGGTCGCCGATCCGCATCACGGGGTTGAGCGAAGTCATCGGCTCCTGGAAGATCATGGAGATGCGGTCGCCGCGGATCTGCCGCATCCCGGCTTCGTCGAGCGCGAGCAGGTCCGTGCCTTCGAGCAGCACCGAGCCACCGACGATGCGGCCGGGCGGGTCGGGCACCAACCGCATCATCGAGAGCGCGGTGACGCTCTTGCCGCAGCCGGATTCACCGACGATCGCCAGCGTCTCGCCGCGCCGTACCTCAAAGGAGACGTCGTCGACGGCCTTGAACAGGCCAGAACTGGTGAAAAAAACCGTTTTCAGGTTCTTCACCTCGAGTACGAGATCAGTTGCAGCGGTTTCACTCATCAGCTGCGTTGCCTTGGATCGAGAATGTCGCGCAGTGCATCGCCGAACAGATTGGTGCCGAACACGGCGAGGCTGATCGCAATCCCCGGGAAGATCACCAGCCACGGCGCGGTGCGGACATATTCTGCCGCCGATTCCGACAGCATCCGTCCCCAGGACGGATAGGGTTCGGGGACGCCGAGTCCCAGGAACGACAGCGAGGCTTCCGTCAGGATGGTCGAGCCGAGTTGGGCAGTCGCGAGCACGATCAGCGGCGCCAGCGTGTTGGGCAGCACGTGGCGCAGCGCAATCCGCATCTCGCTCATGCCGATCGATTTCGCAGCCTCCACGAAGGGCTGCTCGCGCAGCGCCAGCGTGTTGGCGCGGACCACGCGCGACACGGTCGGGATCAGGGGAAGCGCGATCGCGAGGATCACGTTCGGCAGTGACGGCCCAAGCGCCGCAGTCATGACCAGCGCGAGCACCAGAAGCGGCAGCGCCTGCAGGATGTCGGTGATGCGCTGGAACAGCAGGTCGACCCAGCCGGACAGGTAGCCGGAGGTCAGCCCGACAATTATGCCGATTGATGAACCGAGCGCGGTCGAGCCGATTCCGACCGCAAGCGAGATGCGCGCGCCGTGGATGATCCGGCTGAAGACGTCGCGGCCGAAGGAATCCGTTCCCATCCAGTGCTGCAGGCTGGGACGGGCCAGCGCATGCGCGGAATCGACGGTCAGGGGATCGAAGCGGGCAAGGAAGTCGGCGAAGATAGCGGTCAGGACGAAAACCGTCATGATGATGAGGCCGGCGGCGCCGAGCACGTGCCGTTGCGCCAGGAAGGCCGCCCGTCGCCAGCCCTGCGTCGCCCCGGCCCCGGCGCGCTTGAGTTCGCTATCGTAGTCAATCGCGGTCATATGTCTTTGTCCTGCTCCGTCAGTCCGTTAGGCGGATGCGCGGGTCGAACACGGCGTAGAGCATGTCGACGATGAAATTCGTGACCACCACGACGATGGCGATGAACATGACGAGGTTCTGCACGATCGGATAGTCGCGCCAGCGGATGGCTTCCACCAGGAAGCGTGCCACGCCGGGAATGTTGAAGACCGTCTCGGTCACGATCAGGCCGCCGATCAGGAACGCCGCTTCGATGCCGACAACGGTGATGACGGGCAGGATCGCATTCTTCAGCGCGTGGTGGTAGTTGACCGAAGCCATCGAAGCGCCTTTGGCGCGCGCGGTGCGGATATAGTCCTGGCGTAGCACTTCCAGCATCGAGGAACGCGTGATGCGCATGGTCAGCGCGGCGCTGCGGAAGCCGACGGCCGCGGCCGGTATGGCATAGGTCGCCAGCGCCTCCCAAAAGGTTGCCGGATTGGGATTGAAGATCGGCATGGACCCGAACAGCGACACCGAGGCCGTGAGGATCAGGAGCCCGAGCCAGAAAGAGGGGAGCGACAGGCCGCTGAGGCTGACCACGCGCAGCACATAGTCGAGCCGCGTTCCCTGCTTGACCGCGCTGATTACGCCCAGCGGGATGCCGATCGAAGCCGAAAACAACAGCGCAAGCCCGGCAAGACGCGCCGTGATCGGAATCCGCGGCAGGATTTCCTCCAGCGCCGGCTTCTCGGAGACATAGGAATAGCCGAGGTCGCCGCGGAGCAACCCGCCGATCCAGTGCAGGTATTGCATGACGAGCGGCTGGTCGATGCCAAGTTCGCTTTCAAGCTTGGCCTTCTCGGAGGGATCGACATAGCCGGCGGCGGCAAACAGGATATCGACGATATTTCCCGGCACGATGTGCAGCAGGAGGAAGATGACAATCGAAATCCCGAACAGGGTGACGAGCATCAAGGCGAGGCGTCGCACGAGATAAGCAAACACCTTAATTCTCCTGTTGAGCTCTCCAGGTCGCTACCGTCTGCCGGCCTACTTGTCCAACCACACGTCTTCGTAGCGATAGCCGTTATACGTGCTGTTGGACATGATGGTCATGCCCTTGACGTAAGGCTGTCGGCACGAGCCTGTGCGACTGTAGTAGATGATCGGGCGGGCGACGTCCTCCTGAAGCTTCTTGTCGATCTCCCACACCAGCTTCTTGCGTTTGTTGGTGTCGGTTTCCTGCGACTGCTCGTTGAATAGCTTCTCGATGTCCTTGTTGCAATAGTTGGTGTAGTTGCGCTCGGAGCCGCAGGAATAGTTCTCGTAGAACGACTGGTCGGGATCGTCGACGGCATTGCCGGTCAGGTTGAGCCCGAGCATGTAGTCCTTGCGCGCGATCTTCGGAAACCAGTTGGCGGTCTCGACGACGTCAAGCTCGCCATCGATATAGATGCTCTTGAGCTGATCGATCAGGATCACGGCCGGATCGCGGTAGATCGGAATGTTGCGGGTTGAAACCTTGATCGCGAGGTGCTTGTCCGGGCCATAGCCCGCCTTCTGCATCAGCTGGCGCGCGGCCTCGCGGTTGGCGTTCACGTCGGGGCCGTAGCCCAGAATGGTTTCCAGCATTTCCTTCGGCATGCCCCAAAGACCTGCGGGCGGCGGCAGCATGGCGCCGCCGATATCGGCCTGCCCCTCGTACAGGATCGAGACGAAGGCTTTGCGGTCGAGCGCCAGCGCCATGGCATGGCGAATGTCGGGATTGTCGAATGGAGGCGCGCTCGAATTGACGATGATGTTGCTCGAGACGTTGTTGGGCTCCACCACGCAGACCGCATCGGGTGCTTGGGACTTCATGTCTTTCAGCTGGGCGATCGAGACGTCGGTTGGGAAGGTCGCGTCAAACCTGCCGGCGACGAAGGCAAGGAGCGCGGTTGAGCGGTTCGGGATAATTGTGAACTCGATGCCGTCGAGATAGGGGCGGCCCTTCTTCCAGTAATCCGGATTGCGCGTCAGCTTGATCGACTCGTTGGCCTTGAACTCGACGAACTTGAAGGGGCCGGTGCCGACCGGGTGCGTGCGCATTTCGGCCGGTGAGACATGGCAGGGATAGACTGGGCTGTAGCCGGAGGCGAGCAGCGCCAGCAGCGAAGGCTGCGGCCGCTTCAGATTGAAGGAAACCTCGAAATCGCCGTTGGTGGTGATGTCGTCGACCTGCTGATACCAGACCTTGCGCGGGTTTTGGCGGAATTTCTGCTGCGATTTGCCCATCACCATGTCGAAGGTGCACTTGACGTCGGCGGAGGTGAAGGGCTTGCCGTCGTGCCATTTGACGCCCTGGCGCAGCTTGAAGGTCAGCGTCTTGTTGTCGCCGCTCCAGGCCCAGCTCTCCGCCAGGTCGGGGACGATCGAATCCATGCTGTTCTGTGCAACATCCTGCTTGTAGACGACGAGATTGTTGAAGATCGACATGAACGGAACGTTGACGGAATTGCTCGAGCCCTCATGGATCGACGCGCTTCCCGGGCTGTCCCGATGATACATCCGCAGAATACCGCCTTGTTTGGGCTCACCTGCAAATGCAACGCTTGAGACCACCAGCAAAGACAACGCCGCCGTTACGGCGAGCGGCCGTACGCTCCGCATAATTTCCCCCCCTCGACCTCAGTCGATGCCACCTTATCGCCATCGACGATAGCCAAGCCTGACAGTGAAGGCAATCCGCAAAGCCGTGCCGGCCTGTGGGCGACAATAACGCCAAGCGCTGTATGTTGGATTCCCGCAGTTATGTCATTTGTCGCAATGTGCCACTTTAGGTCGTGCCGTGACCTATTTGTCCAGCCACACGTCCTCGTAGCGAAATCCGTTGTATGAGCTGTTGGACATGATGGTCATGCCTTTGACATAAGGCTGCCAGCACGTGCCCGCGCGGCCGTGATAGATCATCGGGCGCACGACATCCTCCTGAAGCTTCTTGTCGATTTCCCACACCAGCTTCTTGCGTTTGCTGATGTCGGTTTCCTGCGACTGCTCGTCGAACAGTTTCTCCATGTCCTTGTTGCAATAGTTGGAGTAGTTACGCTCGGAGCCGCAGGAATAGCTCTCATAGAACGTCTGATCGGGGTCGTCGACGGCGTTGCCGGTGAGGTTGAGCCCGAGTATGAAGTCTTTGCGCGCGACTTTCGGGAACCAGTTGGCGGTCTCGACGATATCAAGCTCGCCGTCGATATAAATGCTCTTGAGCTGATCGATCAGGATTACTGCGGGGTCGCGGTAGATTGAAATATTGCGAGTCGAAACCTTGATCGCGAGGCGCTTGTCCGGGCCGTAGCCTGCCTTCCGCATCAATTGGCGCGCGGCCTCACGGTTGGCGTTCACGTCGGGGCCATAGCCTGGAATGGTTTCCAGCATCTCCTTCGGCATGCCCCAAACGCCTTCAGGCGGGGGCAGCATGGCAGCGCCGATGTCGGCCTGACCATCGAACAGGATCGAGATGAAGGCCTTTCGGTCAAGCGCCAGCGCCATGGCATGCCGGATGTCCATATTGTCAAACGGAGGCGTGCTCGAATTGACGATGATGTTGATCGGGACGTTGTAGGGCTCCGCCACACAGACCGCGTTGGGCACCTGAGACTTCACGTCCTTCAGCTGAAGGACTGAGACTTCAGTCGGGAAGGTCGAGTCGAACTTGCCGGCGGCGAAGGCCAGAAGCGCGGTCGCGCGGTTCGGGATGATGGTGAACTCGATGCCATCGAGATAGGGCCGGCCCTTCTTCCAGTAATCCGGATTGCGTGTCAGCTTGATCGACTCGTTGGCCTTGAACTCAACGAACTTGAAGGGGCCGGTGCCGATCGGGCGCGTGCGTATTTCGGCTGGCGAGATATGGCAGGGATAGATTGGGCTGTAGCCGGAGGCAAGCATCGCCAGCAGCGAGGGTTGCGGTCGTTTCAGGTTGAACGAAACCTCAAAATCGCCGTTGGTGACGATGTCGACAACCTGATTGTACCAGGGTTTACGCGGGTTCTGGCGGAACTTCTGCTCCGATCTGCCCATCACCATGTCGAAGGTGCATTTGACATCGGCGGAGGTGAAGGGCTTGCCATCATGCCATTTGACGCCTTGGCGCAATTTGAAGGTCAGCGTCTTGTTGTCGCCGCTCCAGGCCCAGCTCTCCGCCAGTTCAGGAACGATCGTATCCATGCTGTTCTGTGCAATGTGCTGATTGTAGATGACGAGATTATTGAAGACCGGCATGAACGGAACATTGATAGAACTGGTCGAGCCTTCATGAATCGACGCGCTTCCCGGACTGTCCCGATGATACATTCGCAATATGCCGCCCGGCTTGGGCTCGCCTGCGAGCGCGGTGGTTGAGATCGCCAATAAAGACAGCGCCGCCGTCACGGCAAGCGCCCGCACGCTCCGCATCCTATCCTCCCCAGATCTGCCCTATGCAGGCTTATTGCCGTTGACGATAGTCAAGCTCGACGGCGAAGGCAATTGGCAAAGTCGCGGCGTGGGATGGAGCTGCTTGTGACGCAGTGATGATAGTGCGCTGGTGTCCCGTCTCCGAATAACCGACTAATTTGCCACGCGTTCGTACGGTTATTCGGAGACGAAAGGACACTAGCAAAATCAAAGTGCTAGTGTGGCGTATGTCTCGCAATTGCCGATGAGAGGCCAGCCTCAGGAGAGGTCGGCAATTGCGAGACGCCACACTAGCCTATTTGTCCAGCCAGACGTCTTCGTAGCGATAGCCATTGTATGAGCTGTTGGACATGACGGTCATGCCCTTGACGTAAGGCTGCCAGCACGAGCCTGTGCGGCTGTGGAAGATGATCGGGCGGGCGACGTCCTCCTGAAGCTTCTTATCGATCTCCCACACCAGCCTCTTGCGTTTGCTGATATCGGTTTCCTGCGACTGCTCGTCGAACAGCTTCTCGATGTCCTTGTTGCAATAGTTGGTGTAGTTGCGCTCGGATCCGCAGGAATAGTTCTCGTAGAACGACTGGTCGGGGTCATCGACGGCATTGCCGGTCAGGTTGAGCCCGAGCATGTAGTCCTTGCGTGCGATCTTCGGAAACCAGTTGGCGGTCTCGACGACATCAAGCTCGCCATCGATATAGATGCTCTTGAGCTGATCGATCAGGATCACGGCCGGATCGCGGTAGATCGGAATGTTGCGGGTCGAAACCTTGATCGCGAGGTGCTTGTCCGGGCCGTAGCCCGCCTTCTGCATCAGCTGGCGTGCGGCCTCGCGGTTGGCGTTCACGTCGGGGCCGTAGCCCGGAATGGTTTCCAGCATCTCCCTCGGCATGCCCCAAAGACCTTCGGGCGGTGGCAGCATGCTGCCGCCGATATCGGCCTGCCCTTCGAACAGGATCGAGATGAAGGCTTCGCGGTCAAGCGCCAGCGCCATGGCGCGACGGATGTCGCCGTTGTCAAACGGAGGCGCGCTCGAGTTGACGATGATGTTGGTCGAGACGTTGCTGGGCTCCACCGCGCAGATCGCATTGGGTGCCTGAGACTTCACGTCCTTCATCAGCGGGATCGAGACTTCCGTCGGGAAGGTCGCGTCAAACTTGCCGGCGACGAAAGCGAGAATTGCAGTCGAGCGGTTCGGAATAATGGTGAACTCGATCCCGTCGAGATAGGGGCGGCCCTTCTTCCAGTAATCCGGGTTGCGCGTCAGCTTGATCGACTCGTTGGCCTTGAACTCCGCCAGCTTGAACGGCCCGGTGCCGATCGGGTGCGTGCGCATCTCAGCTGGCGAGACATGGCAGGGATAGATCGGGCTGTAGCCGGAGGCGAGCAGCGCCAGCAGCGAAGGCTGCGGCCGTTTCAGATTGAAGGAAACTTCGAAATCGCCGTTGGTGGTGATGTCGTTGACCTGCTCGTACCAGGCCTTGCGCGGGTTTTGGCGGAGTTTCTGCTGCGACTTGCCCATCACCATGTCGAAGGTGCACTTGACGTCGGCAGAGGTGAAGGGCTTGCCATCGTGCCATTTGACGCCATGGCGCAACTTGAAGGTCAGTGTCTTGTTATCACCGCTCCAGGCCCAGTTCTCCGCCAGGTCGGGGACGATCGTATCCATGCTGTTCTGTGCAATGTGCTGATTGTAAATGACGAGATTATTGAAGACCGGCATGAAGGGAACGTTGAACGAGTAGCTTGCGCCCTCGTGGATCGACGTGCTTCCCGGACTGTCCCGATGATACATCCGCAATATGCCACCCTGCTTGGGTTCGCCTGCGAGCGCGGTGGTTGAGGCCACCAGCAAAAACAATGCCACCCGCACGGCAAGCGACCGCACGCTCTGCATTCTCTCCTCCCTCGACCTCGCCCCACGCAGGACGATAGCAAGCACGAGGGTGAGGGCAATTGGCCCTTCGTAGGCAATTGCGAGACACAAGCCACACTAGCGCAGGTTGGTCGGCCACAGGACGCCGGCCTATTTGTCCAGCCAGACATCCTCGTAGCGATAGCCGTTATACGTGCTGTTGGACATGATGGTCATGCCCTTGACGTAAGGCTGCCAGCACGTGCCCGCGCGGCTATGGAAGATGATCGGGCGAGCGACGTCCTCCTGAAGCTTCCTGTCGATCTCCCACACCAGCTTTCTGCGCTTGTTGATGTCAGTCTCCTGCGACTGCTCGTCGAACAGCTTCTCGATGTCCTTATTGCAATAGTTGGTGTAGTTGCGTTCGGAGCCACAGGAATAGTTTTCGTAGAACGCCTGGTCGGGGTCATCGAGTGCGTTGCCGGTCACATTGAGTCCGAGCATGTAGTCCTTGCGTGCGACCTTCGGGAACCAGTTGGCGGTTTCGACGACGTCAAGCTCGCCATCGATATAGATGCTCTTGAGCTGGTCGATCAGGATAACGGCTGGGTCGCGATAGATCTGAAGGTTGCGGGTCGAAATTCTGACCGCGAGGTGCTTGTCCGGACCATAGCCCGCCTTCTGCATCAGTTGGCGCGCGGCCTCGCGGTTAGCGTTCACGTCGGGGCCGTAGCCCGGAATGGTTTCCAGCATTTCCTTCGGCATGCCCCAAAGACCTGCGGGCGGCGGCAGCATGGTGGCTCCGATATCGCCCTCGCCTCCGAGCATGATGGAGATGAAGGGCTTGCGGTCGAGCGCCAGCATCATGGCGCGACGGATGTCGATGTTGTCAAACGGAGGCGCGCTCGAATTGACGATGATGTTGGTCGAGACGTTGTAGGGCTCCACCACGCAGACTGCGTCGGGCGCCTGGGACTTCACGTCCTTCAGCAAGGGTGGCGGGAGTTCGCTCGGGAAGGTCACGTCAAGCTTGCCGGCGACGAAGGCAAGAATTGCGGTCGAGCGGTTCGGAATGATGGTGAACTCGATCCCGTCGAGATAGGGCTGGCCCTTCTTCCAGTAATCCGGATTGCGCGTCAGCTTGATCGACTCGTTGGCCTTGAACTCGACGAACTTGAACGGTCCGGTGCCGACCGGGTGCGTGCGCATCTCGGCCGGCGAGACGTGGCAGGGGTAGACGGGCGTGGAGCCGGAGGCAAGCAGCGCCAGCAGCGAAGGTTGCGGCCGCTTCAGATCAAACGAGACCTCGTAGTCGCCGTTTGTGGTAACCTCGTTGACTTGCGCATACCACGCTTTGCGTGGGTTCTGGCGCAGCTTCTGCTGCGATCTGCCCATCACCATGTCGAAGGTGCATTTGACGTCGGCGGAGGTGAAGGGCTTGCCGTCGTGCCATTTGACGCCCTGGCGCAGCTTGAAGGTCAGCGTTTTATTGTCGCCGCTCCAGGCCCAGTTCTCCGCCAAGTCGGGGACGATCGTGTCCATGCTGTTCTGCGCAACATCCTGCTTGTAGATGACGAGATTATTGAAGATCGGCATCAATGGAACGTTGAACGAGTAGCTCGCGCCCTCGTGGAGGGACGCGCTTCCCGGACTGTCCCGATGATACATCCGCAATATGCCGCCCTGCTTGGGCTCGCCTGCGAGCGCGGTGGTCGAGACCGCCAGCAAAGACAGCGCCGTCGTCACGGCAAGTGCCCGCGCGCTCTGCATATCTCTTTATCCTTCGACTTCTGCAGACTGATTGCCGTCGACATAGCCAAGCCTGGCAGTGCAGGCAACCGGCAGGCCGGTCTCGTTCCGGCAACTTGAACGAAAGGGACGGTGCGCGAACAACCTGGGAATCATCTCGCGCTTCAGATTCAAAGCCAGTAGCCCCATCGCGGGGCGGGGCGGCGATCTGGGGTCTGGGGCAATACAATACCCTGATGCTGGATTGTACATGATCCAATCCATACTATTGGCTTAGGCGCAATGGGTGGGCAGGGGCAGGGTTATTCAATATATCATTGCCGGATTCGAAACAGAAAATAGCGGGAGAGAAAAGATGAAATTTGGGTTGTTGTCGGCTGTCGCTGTGGGGGCTGCTTTGCTTGCGGCACCGGCCTCGGCTCAGGGCGTCAAAATCGGAATCCTGAACGATCAGTCGGGCGTGTACTCTGATTACGGCGGCGCAGGATCGGTCGAAGCGGCCAGGATGGCGATCGAGGATTTCGGTGGCGAAGTCTTGGGCCAGAAGATCGAACTCGTCACCGCCGACCACCAGAACAAGCCGGATCTCGCGACAGCGATCGCGCGGCGCTGGTATGACGTCGAGGGCGTCGACATGATCACGGAGCTGACAACGTCCTCCGTCGCGCTCGCGGTCCAGGAGCTCACGAACGAAAAGAAGAAGATCAATATCGTCGTCGGTGCGGCGACCTCGCGGCTCACCGGCGATGCCTGCACGCCCTATGGCTTCCACTGGGCCTTTGATACCCATGCGCTGGCTGTCGGCACCGGGGGCGCGCTGGTGAAAGCCGGTGGCGATACCTGGTTCTTCCTGACCGCGGATTACGCCTTCGGCTACTCGCTGGAAAAGGACACGAGCGACATCGTTAAAGCCAATGGCGGCAAGGTGCTCGGCTCGGTCCGCATTCCTCTCAACTCGTCGGACTTCTCCTCCTTCCTGCTGCAGGCGCAGAGCTCGAAAGCCAAGGTTGTCGGGCTGGCCAATGCCGGCCTTGATACCACCAACTCGATCAAGCAGGCGTCGGAGTTCGGCATCGTGGCCGGCGGCCAGAAGCTGGCGGGCCTGCTGATGACCCTCGCCGAGGTCCACGGTCTGGGCCTGCAGGCCGCGCAGGGCCTCGTGCTCACCGAAGGCTATTACTGGGATCTCAATGACAGGTCGCGCAAATTCGGTGAACGTTACTTCAAGCGCGTCGGCCGGATGCCGAGCATGATCCAGGCCGGCACCTATTCCGCGACGCTGAGCTACCTGAAGGCCGTGAAGGCCGCCGGCACGAAAGACTCGGCGGCGGTTGCCAAGAAGTTGAAGGAACTGCCTGTCGACGATGACTTCGCGCAAGGCAAGGTGCAGGAGAACGGACGCATGGTCCACGACATGTATCTGTTCGAGGTCAAGAAGCCGTCCGAGTCCAAGAAGCCCTGGGACTATTATAAGCTGCTCGCGACGGTGCCCGGGCACGAGGCTTTCCCCACCGCCAAGGAAAGTGGCTGCCCGCTGACGAAGTAGCCCCTCTTCTGCGTACCCATAGGTTGATGGCGTCCCTGCGAAAGCGGGGACGCATGATCATTTGCTATATGTCCGCCAAGGATCAGGGGCCGATCCGGTTGAGGCTGGTCTTTCATCTTAGCGTCAACCGCTCGCGAGCGATTTGGTCTTCAAAATTTGTTGAACTTCATGCGAACGCCCGCTGACCGGGGCAGGCAGCGGCAAGTATCTGCTTCTCAGCCTGCGCGGGAGAAGGTTCTTCAGGCAGCTTCACTTCGTTCGAGAGGAAACAATGACAACACGCCGAAATTTCATCAAAACCGCGGTGGCGGCTGGGATAGGGAGTTCCGCCCTCGCTCAGGCTGATATAGCACATGCAGCCGCACAGGACTCAGTTACAAACCAGATGCCGCGTGGTCTTACGCTGTTGTCCATTCTCCAAGCAGATGGAAGTGAGACGCTTGGCGTGAAATTGTCGCATGGCATCCTTGATGTGGCATCGGCGACCAAAGCCTTGGGGGTAGTCGCGCCGACAACTCTCGAAGATCTGCTTCTGACGAGGAGTGCCGCTCTGCTCGAGCAATTGGTCAGCGAAGCGAAGGACAAACCAGAGTTCATCAGGAATGAGGATGCGATCAAATTCGGACGCCTCTTCACCAATCCCGGAAAGATCGTCTGCGTCGGCCTGAACTATAAGGCGCACGCCGAAGAAGCAGGAGAGAAGCTGCCAAAGCAGCCCATTCTTTTCAATAAGTACACGAATGCGCTTGCTGCGCATAATTGCACGATCAAGCTTCCATCCAGCGAAGTCTCGTACAAGTTCGACTACGAGACCGAGTTGCTGGTCGTCATGGGCAAGACTGCGCGCAATGTCTCCGAGGCCGAGGCGCTGGACTACGTAGCGGGCTACGCTATAGGGCATGATTTCTCGGCGCGCGATCTTCAATTGGAAAAGGGCGGCCAGTGGATGGTCGGCAAGACCTTGGATGGTTTTGCGCCCATCGGGCCTTACTTCGTCTCGGCCGATCTCGTTGACCCGAACAACCTTACGATCGAGACGTTCGTGAACGATGAGACCACGCCGCGGCAGTCGGCCAATACATCGCAGTTCATCTTCAATCCTCAGCAGGTGATCTCTTACACATCAAAATTATTCGCGCTCGAGCCCGGCGATATCATTTTCACGGGCACGCCCTCCGGCGTGATCCTCGGAATGCCGAAAGAAAAACAGGTCTGGCTCAAGGCCGGCGACAGGATCACCAGCCGGATCGAAAAGCTCGGCGCCCTGAAGTTCGATCTGGCGTGACAGCTCCCCTGTGCGGCCGGTGAGAAATCCGGCCGCACATCGGCTCAGTCCGCTAGCAACCACGACAGATGCCGTAAATTTTGGCGTTGATCTTTTCCTGCTCCTTCACCCAACCTTCAGGCCACTGTCCGCCCGCCCATGGCAACTGCTTCCTTCCGGCAAAGGTGAGGGGCACTGTAAAGCGGAGCTTATCATCCGGCACCTCCGCGGGAGGCTCTGGAAATGGCTCAGCTCGCTCAACCGTCGTTAGCGCGGCCGCATCAAGCAACTTAGAGCCAGAGCTTTCCGCCAGCGTTCTGGAAATCAGCTTGCCCTGCCGATCAATGACAAACATGACCGTGGCCGTGCCACTTTGATCGGTCGCTCCAGGCGGAAACGCTCCTTTGCTCGCAACCTGGGTCACAATCTTGTTCGTCCAAGCTTTGACGTTGCTTGTCTGAATGTTAGGACCATCCATCAGCGTAAGTGATTGGACGGTGAAGGACACTGTAAAGCTGAACCTAACGTCCGTCACCTCCGCAGGAGGCCCTGGAAATGGCTCGGCTCGCTCAACCGTCGTTAGCGCGGCCGTATCAAGCAACTTAGAACCGGAGCTTTCCTCCAGCGAACTGGAAATCAGCTTACCCTGCCGATTAATGACAAACACGACCTTGGCCGTGCCACCTTGGCCGGCTGTCCCGGGCGGGAACGCTCTTTTGCTCACCAACTGGGTTGCTATCTTGTCCTTCCAAGCTTCGACGTTGCTTGTCTTGGCGCCAGCACCATCCGTCTGCGCATATGAGGGGATTGCTGAGACACATAGCAGTCCAAGCAGGATGACCAACAAAGGAATTTTCACTTGCATGAGCGGAGATAGTATTCGCAATGTGATTGAACCGAATGATATTACCCGTAAGACGATTTTGAGCAACAACTAAGTGTCGAATGCCGGCGCAGGCGTTGCCATAGCTTCAGCGAGCCAACGGCGAACTCCTTTAGGACACAGGGAATGCTGCTGACGAGGGGGGGGGCCGCCTCGACCGCGGCTGCGCGGAACGAACGCCAATTGGGACCAGGCTTGCCGCCATCCGCAGAACGAGGCTTGGGGACAGGCTCAGGGCTGTGGCGTAATCTTGCGGATCTTCATGCTATCGGCGACGTAGATGACGCTGTTGGCGTCCACGACCATGTTATTTGGCTTGAAGAACGCGGCTTGGTCAGCGGGGCCATCCAACATGGATTCGTCGGTATTGATGTGATTGGACCTGTGGCGGGCTTCGGCCATCTCTCTAAGAACACGCATCAGATTATCATTACCGCCAACGCCTGCGATCGTTGTAACCTCGCCAGCCGGCGAGATGCGCACCACACGGTTTTCGCTGTCAGACACATAAAGATTGCCGTGCGCGTCCGCTGCGACACCGCGATTCAGGCTCACTCCAATTTTCTCGGCTCCGGCCAGCGTGCTGACCCAGCCATCGGGCGTGATCTTGCGGACACCGAAGAAGGTTCCGCTCACATAGACGTTGCCGGCTGCATCCACCGCGATGCCGTCACTTGAGCTGAAAGTCGCGGTCAGCGATATTGCGTCGCCGAAAATCCGGTTGCGCAGCGCGGTCGCCAGGCGCGTGGGGCGGCGGAGTAAAACGGGGATCGACGTCGCGCCATCGGTGTTACGATACGAACTCCCCGCGATGGTCGTCACGACGCCATCAGACGTCACCTTGCGGATCGCGCCGTCGGCGACATAAAGATTGCCCGCCGCATCTATCGCCAGCCCCTCCGGACCGAAAAAGCCCGCCGCCTTGCCCGTGCTGTCGATATGGCCGGAAGTTCCGCTGCCTGCCAGCGTACTGACCTGGCAGCCGCCAGCGCTCGTCGTGATCTTGCGGATCACGTTGTTATTTTCAGCCACATAGATGTTGCCGGCCTGGTCTACGGCAATGCCGTGAGGATAATCAAAGGCCGCGCTTGCGCAATCGCCATCGTGGTAGCCTCGCCCGTCGTCATAACTTCCATCGCGGTAGGCGCCCTTGCCCGCGATGGTGCTGACTGCGCCGTCGGCGGTGATCTTGCGGATCTTGTTGTCCATCGTGTCGGCGACATAAAGGCTGCCTTCAGGGCCGAGCGCGATTCCTCCCAGATCGCGGAAGCTTGCTTTATCGCCGGGGCCGTCGACGGTTTCGAGATTTCTTCCGAAGAAAGTCCCTGCCAGCGTCGAAACGACATAGCCGCGCGGACTCGCGCCCTGGTTCTGCGCGCTGCTTGCGGGAGCGCCACTGTCATCCATTTCGCTGAGAATGAACAGCATCGCGGTCAAGACCAATACGACGGCGACAACGATCAACAGGAGTCTTTTCATTGCAGCACTTTTTCAAGCGTTTCTTATCTGGAAATTCAGGGCTGCGGCGTGATCTTGCGGATCATCGTGCTATCGGCGACATAGATCACGCCGTTGGCGCCCACGACCATGTTCGTAGGGTTGAAGAACACTGCTTTGTCGGCGGGACCATCCAGCTTGGACTCGTCGGCTCTAACCGTCTCTCTGAGAACACGATCCTCTTTATCTGGGCCGCCAGCGCCTGCGATCGTTGTAACCTCGCCAGTCGGCAAGATGCGCACCACTCGGTTTTCGCCGTCAAACGCATAAACATTGCCGTGCGCGTCCGCCGCTATGCCGCGATCCCCATGTTTATCTCCGGTTTTGTTGGTTCCAGCCAGCGTGCTCACCCAGCCATCGGGCGTGATCTTGCGGATGCCGGAAAAGCTTTCGCTCACATAATATACGTTGCCTGCTGCATCCACTGCGAAGCCGCAACTGAAGCCGAAAGTCGCGGTCAGCGATTTCGCGTTGCCGAAGATCCAGTTGCGCAACGCGGTAGCAAAGCGCGTGGGGCGGCGAAGCAATACTGAGATCGATGTCGCGCCGTCAGCATCACCATATGAGCCGCTCGTGATGGTGGTCACGACGCCATCAGGTGTCACCTTGCGGATTGCGGTCCCGTTGCTGGCGACATAGAGGTTGCCTGCTGCATCTATCGCCAGCGCATGCAAGCCATCAAAGCTTGCCGTCCTGCCCGCGCCGTCAATATCGCCGTGTTTTCCGCTGCCCGCCAGTGTGCTGACCTTACATCCGGTCGCGCTTATCGTGATCTTGCGGATCACGTTGTTGTACAGTTCGGCCACATAGACGTTTCCGGCCTGATCCACTGCGATGCCACTAGGCCAATGAAAGGCTGCGCCTGCGCAGTCGCCATCAACATAGCCTCCCCAGTCAGGCCTTCCATCGTGATAGAAGCCCTTGCCCGCGATGGTGCTGACCGTGCCATCGGCGGTGATCTTGCGGATCTTGTAGTCCAACGTATCGGCGACATAAAGGCTGCCATCGGGGGCAAGTGCGATTCCTGCCAGGCGGCGAAAGCTTGCCTTGGCGCCGGGGCCGTCGATGCTTTCGAGACCGCTCCCGAAGAAAGTCCCCGCCAGCGTCGAAACGACGTAGCTACGCGGATTCGGTGGCTGGTTCTGCACGCTGCTTGCGGGAGCGTCGCTGTCATCCATTTCGCTGAGAACGAGCAGCATCGCGGTCGAGACCAATACGACGGCGACAACGATCAACAGGAGTTTCTTCATCAATAGCTCGGCGAGGTGGGTAAAGCGTAAGCGAGTGTGGTGCTCAAAATAAACGAACTTATAAATCCCGGCATACGCCGCGTGCGGAGCAACAACAGCATCAAACCGCAACTGGCGCGTACATTCAAGCTCTCGAGCATTTCGAGGACAAGCCCGTAGGGCACAACAAGCGCAGCGCGTCGCGGGCTACGCTTGCCCATTGGCGGAGGGATAGGCTCAAGGCTGCGGCGTGATCTTGCGGATCTTCATCATATCGGCGACGTAGATGACGCCGTTGGTGTTCACGACCATGTTATTGGGTTCGAAGAACACGGCTTTGTCGGCGGAGCCATCCAACTCGGACTCGTCGGTAATGACGTGGGAAGTAGTTTTGCTGGCGGCTTCAGTCATCTCTCTAAGAACACGATCCACTTTATCAGGGCCGCCAGCGCCTGCGATCGTTGTAACCTCGCCAGTCGACGAGACGCGCACTACTCGGTTTTTGCCGTCAGACACATAAAGATTGCCGTGCGCGTCCACTGCCATGCCGCGATCCCTACGATATTTGTCTCGGACTTTGTCGGCTCCAGCCAGCTTGCTCACCCAGCCATCGGGCGTGATCTTGCGGATGCCGGAAGAGCTTCCGCTCACATAGACGTTGCCTACTGCGTCCACCGCGATGCCGTTACTTGAGCGGAAAGTCGCGGTCAGCGATTTCGCATCACCGAGAATCCGCTTGCGCAACGCGGTAGCGAAGCGCGTGGGGCGGCGGAGCAAAACTGAGATCGACGTGGCGCCGTCGGTATCACCATATGAGCTCCCCGCGATGGTGGTCACGACGCCATCAGGTGTCACCTTGCGGATGGCGCTGTCGGCGACATAGAGGTTGCCCGCCGCATCTATCGTCAGCCCCGCCGGACCGTCAAAGCCCGCCGCCTTGCCCGTGCCGTCAATATGGCCGGAAGTTCCGCTGCCCGCCAGCGTGCCGGCCTGGCAGCCGGTCGCGCTAATCGTGATTTTGCGGATGGTGTGGTTCCCTATCTCGGTCACATAGACGTTGCCGGCCTGGTCTACGGCGATGCCGTGAGGAAAATAAAAGGCCGCGCTTGCGCAATCGCCATCGTTGTAGCCTCGCCCGTCGTCGTCACTTCCGTTGCGGTAGGCGCCCTTGCCCGCGACGGTGCTGACTGTGCCGTCGGCGGTGATCTTGCGGATCTTGTTGTCGATCGTATCGGCGACATAAAGGCTGCCATCGGGGCCGAGCGCGATTCCTCCCAGATCACGAAAGCTTGCTTTATCGCCGGGGCCGTCGATGGTTTCGGCACCTCTTCCGAAGAAAGTCCCTGCCAGCGTCGAAACGACGTAGCCACGCGGATCCGCACCCTGGTTCTGCGCGCTGCTCGCGGGAGCGTCGCCGTCGTCCATTTCGCTGAGAACGAACAGTATCGCGGTCAAGACCGATACGACGGTGACAACGATCAACAGGAGTTTCTTCATCAATGGCTCGGCGGGGTGGGTAAAGCCTAGGCAAGTGTATGGCGCTATTCGAAACAAGGTCCTGCAGCAAACGAAAGGCTGGAAAGGCTTGCCGCCACCGTGGGGAAACGGCAAGCCTGCCGCGAGGCGGGCTGGCCCGGGTCACGTTGCAGCAAGGCTTTGTGGTCGTTGCGAGCGCAATGGTTCATTGGTAAATCTTGGTGGGACTGTTAGATTTCGTCATTCCACGTTGCGCAAGTGCGCAACGGGGATGGCCCGAAGGGCCAGGCCCGGAATGACGCTAGACAACGTTAATGGCAAGGCAGCCAGAGCCCGTAGGGCGTAGCGCGTTGCGCCGCGAGATGTGGTCAGGGGCGACGGTTGATCGGCGCAACGCGCTACGCCTATTGCAGCCCCTTATGCCATCACCTTGGCGCCTGCGTTGTTGCTGCGCCCACACAGCATCTTGATCTTTGCGAGAAAGCCAGCGGTCTCTTCTGGACCGGCTGGCTCGAACGGATCGGCGTAGAAGGTCGCACCAGCGCTGTCTGCGCAACCAGCCACAGCGTCAACCATGCGCGGCGATCCGCAGGCATATACAGTGTCGAAGGCGTCGAGGGGCGGCATATGGGCCTCAATGCGCCCGATACGCACCTCTGGAGGGCACGGCCCCTCTTCAATTGTAGGAATCACTGTCACGTTGGGCAGACGGGCAAGGAGCACCAGTGCCGGCGTCATGTAAAGCGCGGACAATCTGCGCGCCCCGGCGACTACAACGATTGGACGGTCCCTGTACTCGTTTAGCGCCATGCGGGCTATGGCCCATATCGGAGCGAAGCCGGTACCGCTTCCAGCCAATATCAGCCTGCCTCTCCCTCCAGGACGCAGGAAAGCCCGCCCGAACGGACCTTGCATGCGTAGCCTGTGTCCCGGCCGTATGGTGGTGCCGAGACAAGAAGACACGCGCCCGCCACGAATACGCTTCACATTAAGAGAAATAAACTGTCCGCCTATCTGGCCATCGAAGGAGGCAGTGGGGCTGTAAGCGCGGGCCGGGAAACCATTAAATGCAAAACGAAAATATTGTCCGGGAAGATAAGAGATTCCCTTCTCGGGTGCGATTTGTAACTCAAGGATGCCGGGTGCAAGTTCTCGAAGGCCGGATAGTCGTGCCCGGGTCGTCTCGATTTCGGGCACCTCCTCCAATTCTACCTCAACGTCGGAGACGACACGCGCCTGACAGGCATGGATCATCCCTTCTGTACGTGTTTCGCCGCATACGGTTTGGCCTTTGACAATTTGCACCATGCAGGTCCCGCAGGTACCAGCGCGGCAATCATGCGGGATTTCGACGCCGTTGGCGAGCGCGCCGTCGAGCAGGACATCTCCCGCACGCACTCGGAATACCCGCCCCCCAATTGAGACATTCCTGTAATTGGTCATTATTTACCCCACCAAATCGAATGCGCGATTTATGCCTGGTTCGGACAGAGACGGCTCCCCAAGATCACGTTTCTCCCGGTGCAACATGGATGAGAGTTTTGTTCGTCTTCGTCTCGAACCTGGATGACCAATAGGTCGATGCCATGACCGGCCGTTTCTGCCAGCTCACTTTGGGTGAACGGAGGACTATGACCCAGAAGAAGAATGGTGTCGTCACCATGCGAGACACCAACGGGAACCAATCCGGCAACGAGGAGGCCAGCAGGTCAGGAAGACGGTACCAGTAATAGGTGCTTATCGCGGCGGCCGCGAATACTCGATGCAGGATTGTCCGGGCATTATCTTTATGGCGAAGGATGCGTTCGCAGATCTTGAAGACGGTGTAAGTGATAATGCAGCCACCCCACGACCAGACATAGGTTTCTATGATTTGGTGGGTGCCAACCTCATGCGGCAAATAGTCAGGTACCTGAAACCATCCCCATATAAATCCGGCGAAGCTCCCTACCAGGAAATTTCCAATAAATTTCGTACCAATCACAGTCGGCGTCAGTTCCGGCGTCGAATCGGGACAGGGATTGCTGCATACCTCGCACAAATCGCAGCGTGCATTCTTGAGCGTTATGACGGGGTTCGTGCCGTATAACCTCTCCACGGAATGGATAGGGCATAGAGAGTTGCACCATCCCGACCGCTTTTCAAACAGCGCTCCCATCACAAAGGCGACGACTGCGGCCGACAGCAGCATGGTTGCCGCCAATGAACCATCCGTATTGAGGCCGATGTGCCGCGTGGGTACGATCACAAACAGCAATATCGTGCTGATCCAGCCCAGTGTGGCCGCCCCCCATTCAGGCATCCTCATATTTCGTGCGATGCCCACTTTTTGCGCCAGCATATGAACGGTTGCCATAGGACAAATATTGCGCCACGCCCCCGGCGCTATAGCCACCAAGGCCGGGGCACTGGGTATTAATAGATACCACATGAGAGCGAGGCCCGCGTCCTGCCAGAATAACAGCAGACCAACCAGTGCGACGCCCACCAGCAACAGAACAGCTTGTAGGATCACCCAGATGATCCGCTCTTTGGGGCCGACCGTGCGACTGTTGGCAGGCAATGTCCGGCTGTATTTTGTGGGAGATATCCGGACAATTGTACCGGGCTGTGGCGATGCCTCTCGGTCTTGCAGAGCAGAATTGTGTCTAAACATTTGTTGCATTGCCTGCAAAACGCGTGAGGCTCGCTCAATCTCATTGCGGGCAAAGCCCCCTTATGCTGACGAGCAATGCGGTGTAGAGCCGTACTCACTTTTTCGTGAGAAAATTTGGCGAAAAGATGTGGCGTCTTAAACAGACATCTCGAACACGCGAATATCTTGCCGCGTGCTACATACGGCAATAAGCAATTACGGCTGCTTATGCCTCTCAGATGCAATCGCGAGGCACAGTCAATCGTGTCGCCGATCATATTCCTGGCTCGCCTCTTTGGGATGAGGCGGATCGGCCTGGATCACGTTGGCAGCAAGGCCGCGAGACGTGGTCAGGAGCGATGATTCCCATCGCTCTATCGTGTCGAGCGCGTCCGCAGCATCAACGTGATAGAAAACCTCCGCGTCGATCTTATCCTCGAACACATCAAACGAATCGCCGGCTACGCCCCGTCAATCATTGAAGACGTGATCGACCTGTTCTCGGGCCGGCTTCGTGCGAAGTTATAATTACCAGCGCCAGCCAGCCCGCTTGCCGTAAAGATCAATTCCAAGCCAGATAAGCTGCGCAATTATGAAAGGGAGATAGCCCCACCAAAAACCCAAAGGAACAATTAGCGCGCATATCACAACACAGGAGAGAACATTTGCGAGGACAATTGCCCCTTTGATCTGCATTCTCTTAAGTGGCCAAATCAATAAGCGGCTAATAAAGAACGTTGAGAAAAGTGCTCCCAACACCATTTGCGGAATTGGAATATCATCCATGCTCAGTCTCGCCTCGTAGATCGTAGACAGGTCAGAATTTCTTGACCCAAGTCCAGGCACGTGTAGCGGGAAGCGCCGATCCTGGCGCGCGTCGAAGGTAGCCGGCACGTCACCGAATGTCGCGCCGATCTTACGGACATTCCTATCGCCGATTTTGTGTCATATCGCGATGCGGATGAATGGGTGAAGTGGAAGCAGGGCCTGCCAAAGCTCAATCCCTATGCAGAATAACCGCCCCGTTACGCGATCCTCTGGCGCAAGCAGCGCAGGCGCTTGAGACGTCCGATGCGGAACCGGTGTCCTAATGAACCAGCCGCCACACCACCGCGCCGAGCGCGCCGACCCAGAGCGCGATCATGGCGAGCGCCTGGATGCCGAAACCGGGGCCGCGCTTCTCGGCAGCCTTGGCATAGCCGATGAAATAGATGATGCGGCCGATGATCCAGACGGCGCCGATCAAGGCCGCGATGGCGTCATTGATATAGATCGCAAACAACCACAGCGATGGCAGGAAGGCCGGCATCGCTTCCAGCGTATTCATCTGCACGCGGAACGCGCGTTCGAAGTCGGGGTGTCCGGTCGTCGCCGGTGCCTTGATGCCAAGGGTCAAACGCGCCCGCCCGACTCTGGCGCTGGTGAAGAAATAGAACAGAACGGCAAGCAGCGTGACGAGGGCGGTCAGATGATACATCGTAAAGGTCTCCCGAAAGTCGGCCTGCCGCTCAATAGCCGGTCATTTCGAGATAGCCAACTCCATCGTGGCTGCCGGCAAAGCCGATCGGGCCCTCCCAATAAGAAAAGCTCGTTCCCATCCAGGAATGCGTATTGAGCGGCTTGCACGCGATCGACAGCCCGAACCGCGGGATCGCGACCTGCCATTCCAGCGGCAGCTTGCGGCCCGCCACCTCAACCGGCATCCCCGGCGTAAGCTGGATATCTTTGTCTGCGATCTGTCGCGTGGTGCCGTCGGCGGCGATCCAGTTGCCGGATGACGAGTTGCGGCCGTCCTTCTGCCGCAGCCGGAAGAGCATCAGCTTGTCGCCCGAGTTCAGGTGCAGCGACAGCCAGTCCCAGCCGGTCTGATCTGGGGCCAGTGGCTGGCTGCTCCATTCGCGGTCCATCCAGGCCTGCCCGGTGACATCGAGCGGCTTGTCGTCGATCGTAATGTGGCCGCGCGCGTGGAAGAACGGCTGGCTGTAATAATAAGAAGCCTGGCCGCGCTCCGATTTGCGGCTGAAGCCGCCATCGCCCTGCAGCACCACGGGCCGGTCGGCATCGAGTGTGAGCGCATAGCTGAAATCGGCGGTGGCGGTTTTGAGTTCGAGCGGCGCGAGTGTGTTGTCATTCGTGCGTTCGGAGCCCTTCATCTGCCATGCATCGATCCAGGCGGCGAACGGCTTGGCGTCGACGCCGGCCTGGCCGACGCCGCCGCGCGCAAACAGTTCGGCAAAGCGGTGGGTATCGGCGCGGGTGACGGCGGCATGTCCCATCCAGACCTGCTGGTTGGCCCAGCCATCGCGTTGCGGTCCGGGCAGCATCGCCTGGCGAAACAGCGTCCACTGGATGCCGCAGGCGTTGCCCGCCGCGTCGACCAGGTTCGCGGTCAGATACCACCACTCGATGCGGAAATCCGGATGTGGCCCATGGTCGGCCGGAAATGAGAACGGCCTGCCGGGAACGACCGGCGCGAACCCATCCGCTTTCTCGCCCAATCCGGCAAAGCCCTGCGCGCCGGCGCTGCGGCAAAGTCCGAGCGACATAAGTCCGCCGGCAAAGGCGCGTCGCGAGATTTGCTCAGCGCTCATTGGCAAACACCTTGATCAGTGTAGCAGGTTGCATGCGCGCGAGGCGGGCGACCGGAAGCAGCGCCGCCAGCAGCGATGTCGCCATGGCAACCATCAGCAGCTTGAAGAGTTGCAGCGGGAAGACATGAAACGGCAGCCGCCAGCCGAACGCCTTCACATTTACGACGGTGATCAGACACCACGCCACCAAAAGGCCAAGCGGCAGCGCGAGCAGCGCCGTGAACAGTGCGAGCGACAATGTCTTGGTCAGTTCGAGCGCGGCAAGGCGTGGCCGCGTGATGCCGACCGCCCACAACGGAGCGAGCTGCGGCAGTCGGGAATTGGCGAGTGTCAGCAGGCTGGTCAGAAGGGCGATGCCGGCCACCCCGAGCGTGAGGGTGTTGAGAGCGGATGTCACCGCAAAGGTGCGATTGAAGATGCGCAGCGATTCCGCCTTCACCGTGGTCTGGTCCGTGACGCTGCGCTCGTCGAGGCCGAATTTTTGCCGCAGCGCTGCGATCAGCGGCGGGATCTGGTCGTGCGCCATCACGAGCGCGACCCGCGTCTGCGGCATATCAGGAAAGTGGCGGGTCAGCGCGGCTACATTGACGGTGAGCTGGCCCTTCGGATTGCCGTAGTCGGCATAGATGCCGACGATGGCAGGTGTCCAGGCGCCTCCAGGTATAGGGATCTGGATTCGATCGCCTACGTTCAGGTTCAATCTCCGGCTCAACTGCTCACTGATAAAGGCCGCATCCCCCGCCTCAAGGCGCGTCCAGGCATTCGCGCTCGATTCCAGGAGCGGCCAGCGGTCGCGGTAGATTGCGTGATCGGACAGTCCGAGCAATTCGACCGGCTCGTTTCCGACGTGGACCTCAGTGTGCGCGCCCGCGAGGATCGCTTGCACCCCCGGCTGATCGCGCAGCCAGTTTCGGATCGCCGCAGCCTGCGCGGTATCAGAGGCGGTGATATAGACGTCGGCCGCGAGCCGACCGTTCAGCCAGCTTACGAAGGTACGGCTGAACGTCTCGACCATGGTGCCGACGCCGACATTGACGGCGAGTGCCAGCAGCAACGCCATCAAGGCGAGGGACAAGCCTGAAAGCTGCTGCCGGCTGTCGGCCCAGCACCACGCCACGAGCGGTCGTTGCGTGCTGCGCTGGCCGAGATGGAGCACGAGCTCAAGGATCGCCGGCAGGAGCAATGCGGCTCCCAGCATCAGCGCCGCAAGCAGGCCGAAGCCCGCGATCAGCGAATTGCCATAGGCCAGCAGAACGGCGGCGACGCCGAACACGGCAAGCGCCAGCGCGCTCTGAAGGATCAGCCAGCGATGCTGCGCCTGATGCCAGGCTTGGGGTTGCGCGGCCACCAGCACCGGCAGGCGCAGCGCCTTGACGAGGCTTGTCGCGGCGGCCGCGAGCGCGCCCAGCACGCTGATGCCGATGCCAGCCAGCCACCATTCGCCGTGCAGCGTCAGTTGACCGGGAATCTGCGCGCCATAGAGCCCGCGCAGCGACGCCACGACGTTGGGCAAGAGTCCCGCCGCGATGAAATAGCCGCACACGAGTCCGGCAAGTCCCGCCAGCAGCGCGAGCGCGACCAGTTCGATCACCAGCACTGTGGTCACGAGGCGGGCGGAGGCACCGCAGGCGCGCAAGGTGCGCAGCATCGGCAGCCGTTGCTCGAAGGCGAGCCCGATCGCGGAGTTGACGATGAACAGGCCGACGAGGAAGGACAGCAGCCCGAACGCGGTGAGGTTGAGGTGGAAGCTGTCGGTCAGTCGTTCCAGCTCGGTCTCCGCATCGGCCTGCACGAGATGAAGCCTGTCGCCGACCACGCTTTCAAGCGGCGCCCGTGGTCCCTTGCTCTTGCCGAGCAGAAGCCGCGAGACCTGGCCCGGCTGATTCAGGATGTGCTGGGCCATACCGATATCGACCACCAATACGTCGGGCACAAGCTGCGGCTGGACGCGCAGCGGCGGCAACGGCGTGCCGCTGTCGATAAGGGGTGAAGCACCCTCGGCTTCGTGGAGATCGGACAGCACTTCCGGCGCAACCAGGGTCTCGCCCGGCGGCATGACAAAGGTCTGCAACGCGCCGTGCGCAATCGTCGGGACCTTGCCCACTTCAGCCGGCAGTGTGACGGGCTCTATGCCCAATAGCCGGAACGATCGCCCGTTGACCTGCACGTGGCCTTCGAGAACGGGTGACGCCGGCCAGCCTGCGCGCCGCAGGTCCACAAACAATTCTTGCGGAAAGGTCGCGCTGTCCCGCGCCACAAGCGTCGCAGTGCGCGCGCCGCCGAAGGTCGCAGCCGCCCGGTCATAGGCGTTACGGGCCTGTTCGTTGATGGCCTGCACGCCGCTCCACAACGCGGTTGCTGCAATCAGTCCGATCAGCAGTGTCGCAAGCTGCATCGGATGCCGCCGCCAATGGCTCGACAGAACCGCCAAGATCCAGACGGCGCGCCTCAACGGATCAGCCCCGCATGCAGCGTGATGTGGCGGTCCAGCGTTGCGGCAAGGTGCGCGCTGTGTGTCACCATCAGGAAGCCGCAGCCGGTTCGCGCGACGAGATCCTTTGTCAGCGCCAGCACCTCGTCGGCGGTGGCCTCGTCGAGATTGCCGGTCGGCTCGTCGGCGAGCAGCAACAGCGGTTTTACGGCGAGCGCCCGGCCGATGGCGACGCGTTGCTGCTG
>JGI24705J35276_12238700_pt1 | contig 39546 bp, 29 predicted proteins | sample TergutNt197P4_FD_35276 | JGI IMG/M metagenome (IMG submission 35276) | reverse complement strand
GTCGTATTCTCCACTCAATGAAGCGATTAGACGATGGGCGATATAATAAGGTGGCGAATATTATCGGGCATACGATGCAGTTCCATCCGCACGGCGATGCCTCAATCGGTGATGCACTCGTGCAGTTGGGGCAAAAAGATTTGTTGATAGACTGCCAGGGTAACTGGGGAAACGTATTAACCGGAGACCGTGCGGCAGCGCCACGATATATCGAGGCACGTCTGTCGAAATTTGCCCTCGAAACCATATTCAATCCGAAAACGACTGTATGGAAACTGTCGTATGACGGACGAAACAGAGAGCCGGTTTGTCTTCCGGTGAAATTCCCGCTTCTATTGGCACAAGGCGTTGAAGGAATTGCCGTGGGACTTTCATCGAAAATATTGCCGCATAACTTCAACGAACTGATAGACGCTTCCATCGCTTACCTGAAAGGAGAACAATTTGTACTCTATCCCGATTTCCAAACCGGTGGTTTTATTGATGTATCAAGATATAATGACGGCGAGCGTGGCGGCGCCGTGAAAGTCAGGGCAAAAATCAGTAAATTAGATAACAGAACTCTTATAATCAGCGAAATACCATACGGACTTACCACCTCAACTGCTGCTTCCACAAAACGAAAATCATCAATTATTGAGTCCATATTAAAAGCCAACGACAAGGGAAAAATAAAAATCCGGAAAGTTGACGATAACACAGCAAAAGATGTGGAAATTCTGGTACACTTAGCACCAGGTGTCTCTTCCGACAAGACAATTGATGCACTCTATGCCTTTTCTGACTGTGAAATAAGCATTTCACCGAATTGCTGTGTCATTGAAGACAACAAACCTTACTTCTTAAACATCAGTACCGTACTTCGTCATTCGACCGACCTGACTCTTTCACTGTTGCGTACCGAACTCGAAATTCAAAAGACTGAATTGGAAGAAGAACTGTTTTATGCTTCCTTAGAGCGTATTTTTATTGAAGAACGCATCTACAAAGACAAGGAATTTGAAGAAGCTAAAGACATGGATATAGCGGTGGAGCATATTGAACTGCGTTTGAAACCGTTTGCCATGAATTTCATTCGCGAAGTGACCCGCGACGATATCCTCCGACTAATGGAAATCAGAATGGCCCGCATCCTAAGATTCAACGTAGCTAATAACGACCGCCTTATTACCCGGTTACAGAAAGAAATCGCAAAGACCAGGAAGCACTTAGAAAATATCACGGCATATACAATCGAATGGTTTACCATGCTAAAAGAGAAGTATGGCGCAAATTATCCACGCCGTACTGAAATCCGTAATTTCGATACCATCGAAGCCACAAAAGTGGTGGAGGCCAACGAAAAACTGTATATTAACCGAAAGGAAGGTTTTATCGGAACCGGATTGAAGAAAGACGAATATATATGCAATTGTTCTGATATTGACGATGTGATTTTATTTTACCGTAGCGGAACATACAAGATAATCAAAGTAAGTGAAAAGATTTTTGTCGGACCGGATGTGATGTATCTCAATATATTCAAACGAAACGATACCCGCACGATTTACAATATAATCTATCGTGACGGAAAAAACGGACCGAATCTGATTAAGCGTTTTGCCGTTACAGGCATAACCCGTGACAAGGAATACAACGTAACAAAAGGGAAAGCAGGCTCCCGTATCCTGTATTTCAGTGCCAATCCAAATGGCGAAGCCGAGACAGTCAAGGTGATTCTGAAACCCAAACTTCGTTTAAAAACACTTTCGTTTGAGAAAGATTTCAGTACGATTATGATTAAAGGCCGTGCTTCAATGGGTAATATCCTGACAAAGGCAGAGATACATAAGATTTCACTGAAACAGAAAGGATGTTCTACATTAGGTGGCCGGATGGTTTGGTTCGACCGCGATATTCTGCGTCTTAACTACGATGGCAGAGGCGAAGAATTAGGCGAATTTCAAAGTGATGACCTGATATTGGTTGTGTTGAGTAACGGAGATTTCTACACCACCGATTTCGACCTAAGCAATCACTACGACGACAATATCCTGCTGATTGAGAGATTTATTGCATCAAAGGTATGGACGGCGGTATTATATGATGCGGAACAAAAAAATCCTTATTTAAAAAGATTCCCTCTCGAAACAAGCAGTAAGAAACAGAGTTTCCTGGGAGATAATACCGAAAGCGTCTTGTATTTACTGACAGACGAAACCTGGCCACGCATAGAAATAGTTTTCGGAGGCAACGACAGTTTCCGCGAACCACTTATTCTCGACGCCGAACAGTTTGTTGGCGTTAAAAGCTTCAAAGCCAAAGGGAAACGGATCACCACCTGCGAGATAGCGACAGTCAATGAATTGGAACCGGCGCAGTTCGAACAAGCTCCTGATGATGAAACGAATCGTTCTGAAGTAATTGAAGACGACGAAGCAACCTCTTCTCCTGACAAGGAGGCATGCCCTCTTACTATTTCCCCCGCTTCCCCCTCTTCCCCTATCCAAATGAACCTCTTTGACGACAATTAACTCATTAACCCGCAATAATGAAAAATACCTGTTTTATAATATCGTTTTTGTGTATATTTTTTTCTCTCGCCGCGCAGACCGATACCAACCGACCCAATTCTATCAATGAAGGGACTTTGATTGGCATTGGAGAGTATCATATTAAAAACACATATTTATCACCGGTTAGTTACACAGGGACAGGTATTCGATTCATCAACGAACGGATGAAAATGCTTGCTAAATCCGATGAAAAAATCTCTTCCTATCGGGCGATCAATATTGACTTGTCGTCTGTCCGCAACCCGGCAAGTACGGTAGCAGCTATTACAGGCTTTGCCGACTATTCGTTCGGCTATCATTATCGTTTTCAACCGTTCCCTGAGTTCAAGTTGTTGACCGGTGGATCTGTAAAGGGCATGTTCGGGTATGTATATAATACACAATCAGCCAATAACCCGATTGCCACCCATGTAGATCTTGATTTGAACATATCGGCTATGGGCATTTATACTTTTCGGATAAAGAACTATCCGTTGACCTGCCGTTTTCAGACGGATGTTCCACTTGCCGGTATGCTTTTCACACCTGCTTACGGACAGTCATATTATGAAATTTTTGGCTTGGGAAACACATCAGGCATCGTGGGTTTCAGTTCGTTACATAACAAGTTTACGATGCGGAATTACTTTACCGTTGATTTTTCCATTTGGATGCTCACACTTCGCGTGGGATATTTGAACAGTCTTTATACATCAGATATTAAAAATATTCAAACACATTATATGTCTCATAATCTGATGATAGGTTATGTGAAAGAGTTTATTTCGTTTAGTGGGAAAAATTTGAAAAAAGAGCATGGATACCAAAGTGCATATTATTAACACATGGATTAAATGGTTTTTGAGATCATTTACGCTTACGTTGCTTCTGGCAGGGTGTGCGAAACATGATACATATACATCTGATCCACGCACAAATTTCGAAGCGCTATGGAAGATTATTGACGAACATTACTGTTTTTTCGATTATAAACAAGTGGATTGGAACGGAATACACCAAAAATACAGTGTGATGATTAGCGACACCATGAATCAATCTGTGTTGTTTGATTTTCTTGGAAACATGCTGGCCGAATTGAAAGACGGACATACCAATCTGATATCATCGTTTGATGTAGCGCGTTTCTGGGCATGGTATGAAGACTATCCTTCAAATTTCAACAGTGAACTGCACCAATTATATCTTGGAACAGATTATCTGATTGCAGGTGGAATGAAGTATCGCCGGTTTTCCAACGAACAAATCGGTTATATTTATTACGGGAGTTTTGCAAGCGGTGTCGGTGAAACTAACCTTGATTACATTTTCGAATATTTCAAGAATTGCAAAGGACTGATCATTGATGTGCGCGAAAACGGCGGAGGAACGCTTACTTATTCCGATCGCATTGCGTCGCGTTTTCTGACCGACAAAATCACCGTCGGTTATATTAAGCATAAAACCGGTCCGGGTCATGACGATTTCTCGCCACTCTACCCGATCGAACTAACACCTTCCAAGCGGTTGCGATGGCTACGCCCCGTCGTTGTGCTGACAAACCGGCACAGTTTCAGCGCGACCAACGATTTTGTCAATAAGATGAAAATTCTTCCACAGATTACGATCATGGGCGACCGAACCGGAGGAGGCAGCGGACTGCCGTTTAACTCGGAACTTCCAAACGGGTGGATTGTTCGCTTTTCAGCCTCTCCATTACTCGATGCGAACAAACAAGATACCGAACATGGTATTGATCCGGATATAGAAGTCAGCCTCACACCTACCGATTTACTAAAAGGAAAAGACACGCTGATCGAAGAAGCCATCAAATTCCTAATTGCAAAGTAGAGGCACGATTTATAGTGTCATGAAAGATTACTTATTTTTGAGACAATTAATCTTTCAGTCGGAGCATTGTTCAAATGAAATTCGGTTTATATCATAATTTATCGTTATCTTTGCATCGAATTTTGCGGCTGTGGCGTAATTGGTAGCCGTGCCAGACTTAGGATCTGGTGCCGAAAGGCGTGGGGGTTCGAGTCCCTTCAGCCGCACATAACAACAATGAAAATTAAAGTAAAATCCTGTAATTCACTGAATTACAGGATTTTTTCGTTTTAAGGAAAACTGTATTTTATTTCCTAATTTCCTTAAAAACTCACTTTACTTAAATATTTTGCCGACAATTCGAGAAACTCTGCTGTACCGCCGGGAGGCTTGTCGGCTTCCACCATGAAATGTTTTGCACCTGATATATTATTTGTTTTGAATATTTCAGGGAAATCAATCACACCACTGCCGATCGGAGCAAAATCGCTCTCAGTAAGCGTACTGAAATCAGTAGGTGCTACGCCGCACTTCACATCAGCGGGCATGTCCTTTACATGTAATACGGGATACCGTCCCGGATATTTTGTGAGATACTCAGGTGCCGATTTCCCGCCCTTGACAATCCAGTAAAGGTCTAATTCGATCCCGACAACAGGGTCGAGTAAAGGCAGTAACACATCGAATGGTATGTGATCTTCTATCGGATAAAATTCAAAATCATGATTATGATAGATCAATTGTATCCCTTCACTATGGCAGATTCTACCACCACGGTTGAGATTGTCGGCAACCACTTTCCATTCGTCAATTGTTGTACCGGGCGATCCGGGCCAGGGCCAGTAACAGGCTACGTATTTCTGCCCTATATTCAGTGCACGTTCAAGGTTCGTTTTCAGTTCAGATTCATCTCCAATCAAAGACTGTATATTGGCTGAACCTATCAGACGAACTAATCCCAGCGAACTTAATAATCCGTTCATCTCTTCAGGCGACAGTCCCCCTCCGCGACCGCCGCCTCCTTCCAATTCCGTATAACCCCATGCGGCAATCTGTTTTAACCCTTCGACGACACCTTCCGGATGCCATTGACCTCCGCTGCCTGTTATTAACCCAAAGGACGGCAATTGTTCGGCTGCCTTGCTGCTACCGGCGCTGCTATTACCACAGGAAGCAAGCAGCGCGCTGCCGGTTGCCACTGAAAGGGCGTTAATGCCCATTGTTTTGATAAAATCACGTCTTTTCATAAGATGTTGCTATTATAGATGATATATAAATTACTATTCATTCCACATACTATCCCACGGTTTGCGATATAAGGGTCTCAGGTAAGCGTCTGCTGCCGGATTGTTGACAAATCTTTTCGTATCGCGATCGTAAGTCACCTTCAGGCCTGTGCGGTATGAGATATTGGCCGAATGTGCTAAGATAGTTGCATAAACGCCTTTTTCAATCGGGCAACTTGTTTGAATGTTGTTATTACGGATACATTCAAGCCAGTTTACCGTATGTGCAGGAATACCGTCTTCATACTTACGGGGTATAGGTGTGTCTATTGGTTCTATTGTCGACGGTGTACCACCACGGCCTCTTTCCGGAATCAATTGAATTCCTTCGCGATTACATACTAAGGTGGCATTATTTCCTATCCATGCTACGCCCTGGTCGCAACCGTAAAGGCGTGCCACTTGTTGCTCCCATACGACATGAAATTTTTCAAATTCGAAAATAGTAGTCTGACACGGAGGCGTCTCATTAAAACTTTGGGGATGCTTGTATGCGACGGAAAAGACAGACTTGGGGAAAACTGTTCGATCGTTCATTCCCAATATCTTAAGCCCGTCGAAAGCTGAATCCAACCAATGAACACCCCAATCAGTTTGTTGCCCGCCACCGTAATCCCAAAATGATCGCCAGCTACCGACACGGGCAGAATTATAAGGACGGGAAGGAGCCGGCCCGAGCCACATCTCATAATCTAAGTAATCAGGGACTGGCTCATCAGCTACAGTAGATCGTGGATTAGTTCCATTACATAAAAAAGCATGTACTTTGTAAACATCACCTAATACTCCGGTTTTTAGTATTTCAAAAGCCCTCATGAAGTATGGTTGGTTAACTTGCCATAAACCTGTGGTTACCACTCTTCTGTATTTGGATTGCCATTCCACCATTTTGTTACATTCGTCAATTGAATTAGCTATTGGTTTTTCGGTATAAACGGCTTTCCCCGATTTGAGAACTTCGTGAAAAATATAAGCGTGCCAATGATCGGGAGCCGCCACGATCACTCCGTCAATATCTTTGTTTTCCAACATTTTACGAAAATCGCTATACAACAGAATCTGCTGAGTCTGGTTTGGAAAGTCTTTTTTAAAAGTTTCCATCTGACTGTCTCTCCGATTTTTATTGACATCGCATAAGGCAATACAATGTGCAAAATTATTCGCCGACAAGGCGCCTCGTAAGTCACTGCAACCCATATTAAGTCCGATTACACCCAGGTTTACCCTGTCGCTCGGAGCAACCTTCCCTTGTTTAATCATTGGGGTTGCCGTCGTTTCTTCTGTGAAAAGCTGGGATAATCCCATTCCAGCAGCTAAAATACCGCTATTCTTTAAAAATGTCCTTCTTGAATTCATTGGTTTTCAATTTTATATTTATTCATAATAGATACATCCGTTTTCGTGCATCAAAGATAAATTTTTTTTTTTATATCTGACACGTCGTAAGGACAAATGTGAACAGGTACAAAATATCATTTAAAAGCGATAAATAGTCAATGAATTATAAGAAAATTCTTCTTTACATATAAAATAAAGCGTACTTTTGTCGAAAATTAAAAAACACTAATAATTAAAGAATTATGGAAAAGCAAACATTCTGTTGGAAAAAGTTTTTTATTACACTTTTAAGGGTAGGTATAGGGTGGCATTTCTTATACGAAGGTTTATCGAAATTATTAACTCCTGAATGGACAGCTACCGGTTTTTTGGCAGCTTCAACCAGCTTTATGGCAGGATTTTATCATTGGATGGCTTCATCACCATCCATGATGCACGTCGTTGACTTTCTGAATATTTATGGCCTTATTCTGATTGGATTAGGTTTATTTTTTGGCGTTTTTACCCGCTTGGCTGCAAGCGCAGGAATTCTTTTACTTGCGCTTTACTATTTTGTATATCCACCATTTGGTATGTCGTTGATGATGCAGTCTGAAGGAAGTTTATACATAATCAATGCACTTTTTATCGAATCATTGGCTTTGAGTATCTTTTTATTTCTTAAGGACAAAGGATATGGAATTGAAAACCTGTTTCAGGTATTAAAATCTTCATCAATCAAAGCGACACATCCGGAAGGCAGGCGTGAGGCCATTAAGAATTTAGCCACCTTACCGGTGCTTGGCTTGTTTGGCTGGGGAGCTATGGTGAGTCGTAATAAGTATGAAATAGATGCCATGTCGGGTGCAACAATTAAATTAGAGGGATCCGATATCAGTCTCCTCAAAGGATCATTACCCAAGGGGAAAATCGGCAAACACGAGATTAGCCGTTTGGTTTTAGGTGGAAATCTGATAGGCGGATGGGCTCATTCCAGAGATTTGGACTATGTTTCCAACCTTTTCAAAGCGTATAATACTGAAAAGAAAGTATTTGAGACATTGATGATTGCTGAAGAAGCCGGAATTGATACCATTAATATTGGTTTTGTATCCAATGAATTAATGTGGAAATATAAAAAGCTGACAGGTAGTAAAATCAAAGTGATCTCGCAGGTAACCACCACCGTGGATAAAGGAGATTATTTTAATCAGATTAATGGAGCAATAGATTTAGGGGCCGATATTCTTCAGGTACAGGGCAACCTGACAGACTGGATGACAAGGGATAACAGCCTTGATGTCATTGCAAAGATGATGGATAAAATCCGAAGTCAGGGATACACTGCCGGTTTGGCGGCACACAGTTATCAATCATTGATTGCCTGTGAAGAACAAGGTATTATTCCGGATTACTATATGAAAACAATGCATCACGATAAATATTGGTCTGCCCATCCTCGTGAATTCAGGGTTCCTTTTGAAGTTGATGGTCCGACGAATCTTGACCATAATCTATGGCATGAGAATTGTTTCTGCCTTTTCCCTGACGAAACGGTTGAATTTATCAATCGGACGCAAGTACCGGTAATGGGTTTCAAAGTGCTGGCAGCTGGAGCAATTAACCCAAAAAGCGGTTTCAGATGGGCATTTGAGAATGGGGCAGATTTTATTTGTGTTGGAATGTTTGATTTTCAGATTGTTGACGACGTCAATCTTACGCTTGATATACTGAATGACTTGCCAAAAAGACAACGCAAGTGGTTTGCGTGAATTTCAGTTATACATCGCTGATCTTTCCAAAAAATCCAAGTACCGACTGGGAGAGAGACGACAAGAATCAGGTTATAAAAATAGTCAATTGCCAGAATAACAACGCCGATGTAATTACTGACTTCTGCGATATAACACTGAATTGATCAACCAGTATGTATTTTGTCGGTTTATGTAATAAATAATCGTTACCTTTGCAGTATGATTTTTTTATGATTTGAGACCATTGGACTAATAAATGTATCAGAAATCTAATTACGATAAATTTCCTTCAATTGCAGTTGATGCTCAACACGATTTATGTTATTGTGGCTGGACTGATATAATTGCACAACTAAACCGTTCCATATCTGGATTGGAGACAGATCGAACCAAATTCTTGGTTATTGACTGCTACAACGGTGTCATCAATTTAGAGGTAAAAACTACATTGATGCAGGGATTGCGGTATGATAAGTTTTTTGAAACTACGGATATGATGCTCCCTGCCCCACAAATTTACTCATTTTTCAAAGAGGATGTTACTGATGATGAGACTTTTGGATACTTGACTCGCTATAACATTGACGTGTATTTTGATATCCGGAAAACAAAAGAAATGTGCAACGAGTTAACGCGCATGGATGAGGGCAGTATAGTAGTCATCTACGGTGTTGGTGCTGCATACATTGCACCTAAAATTGACATATTAGTATATGCCGATATGGCTCGTTGGGAAATACAGATGCGTTATCGGAGAAATGAAGCATGGAATGTAGGGCTGGAAAACAGGGAAGAAAGGGCATCTCTGAAATATAAAAGAGCGTTTTTTACCGATTGGCGTATCTTAGACAGGCATAAGAAACGTATCATTGATCGGTGGGATTATGTTTTAGATACCAATACACAAAACAACCCCAAAATGACTACAGGCGAAGCAGTAAGAAACACCTTGAAACAAGCCGTCAGTAAACCGTTTCGCGTTGTGCCGTTTTTTGATCCGGGGCCTTGGGGAGGACAGTGGATGAAGGAAGTATGCGATCTCGACAGGGATAGCGTAAATTTTGCATGGTGTTTTGACTGTGTCCCTGAAGAGAATAGCCTGTTGATAAAATTCAGCAATGTGCTTTTTGAAATTCCATCTATAGACCTTGTGTTCTATCAGCCACGCCAATTGCTTGGGGAGGCTGTTCACGGGAGGTTTGGAGATGAATTTCCGATACGTTTCGACTTTTTAGATACGATGAAGGGCGACAATCTAAGCCTGCAAGTGCATCCGTTGACGGAATACATACAGGAAAAATTCGGAATGCACTATACACAAGATGAAAGCTATTACATAATGGATGCTGAACCCGGTGCGCTTGTTTTTCTGGGGTTAAAAGAAAAGGTTGATCCCGCCTCCATGATGGACGAATTGGAAAAATCAATGGAAAGCGGAACCTTCGATGCCGAACGCCATGTTGGGAAATATCCGATAAAGAAACATGATCATATCCTGATACCTGCCGGTACAGTGCATTGTTCGGGTAAAAACAGCATGGTGCTTGAGATCAGTGCCACCCCATACATTTTCACTTTCAAAATGTGGGACTGGGGACGACTCGGTTTGGATGGACGTCCTCGTCCTATCAACATCGAACATGGCCTAAACTCAATACAATGGGATCGTACTGAAAGTTGGGTAAAAACCAACCTCTTAAACCGGATAAAAATCATCAGTGCCTGCGATGGATGGAGAGAAGAATCAACAGGACTGCATGAACGCGAATTTATAGAGACACGTCGTTTCTGGTTTACACAAAAAACGAATCATTATACCCACAATGGAGTGAATGTACTGAATTTAGTTGAAGGCAGAGAGGTGCTCGTGGAAAGTCCAAAACAAAATTTTGATCCTTTTGTAGTACACTATGCCGAAACATTCATCGTCCCCGCCCATGTTGAAGCATATTCCATCCGCCCTTACGGTGAATCCGAAGGAAAAGAATGTGGAATCATTAAGGCATTTGTAAGATGATTTTTAACCCTGGTTTTAACATTACTCCGATTTATCAACCGATGGGTTTTCGCTATGGCGACGATTGTTTTGGCCCAATAGCAGAAAACAGATATTTGGACGAAATCAGGAACAGTTTGCACGACTCAAGTTGCGATGGGCCGGAAATTGTGTATTCCATTGCAATGGATGTAGGGAAATTATCGCATCGTGAGCTTCTCGAAAAGATGCATCTTTTATATGGAGTGGTTTTATATGCATCAGGCACGCTCGGTAATGAGCCGGTTCGCAGTCAAGGGCATATACATAAAGTTTCACCATTATGCCAATCTTCGACGCCTGAAGTATATGAAATATGGGAAGGTCAAGGCGTGATTTATATGCAGGAATATGGCGACGACAACCCGGGAAGATGCTTTGCTGTTAGTTCTAAGGTAGGTGATGTGGTGGTAGTGCCTCCGGGCTGGACCCATGCAGCGATTAACATTAATCCTGCTACTCCCCTTGTTTTTGGCGCCTGGTGCGATCGCGAATACGGTTTCGTTTATGATAAAATAAAGGCACACAAAGGAATAGCATGGTTTCCACTATTCGAACCTAATGGTAAACTCAAATGGGAAGCAAATCCTCATTACGAAAAATCCGAATTGATATGTAAACATCCTGAACCACATCCCGAATTGGGTATCGTTAAGGGACAGGCTATTTATACATCTTTTGAACAAAATCCCGACGCTTTTCAATATGTTCCCTTTCCGCAATGCAAGGAGGCACTTTGGCAGAATTTTATTCCATAAATCATAAAAATAAGATGAATCAGATTATTATGCCTGAATTTTTTTTCCGTGGGAAAAATTTATTCGGTAACGAAATAGAACATGTTACGCGAACGCTGGATGATATCCGGTCTATTTTTGAACACGGCGATCAAATAACGGCACAACGTGCTAATGACATCGCCTATTCAGTAAGTAGTTACCTACCTGTAAATGAAGGAACACCTGGTGGATTGTTTTTCGGAATTACCAATTTATATGCCGGACTTATTGGCGATGAGTTCTACATGACCAAAGGTCATTATCATACCAATTTGGATACTGCTGAATTTTATTGGGGAATAGAAGGCGAAGGCATACTTATCCTGATGGATGAACAGGGAAACATAAAGGGTGAAAGGATGTTTCCCGGAAGCTTACATTATATTTCCGGTCGAATAGCTCATCGTGTCGCCAACGTTTCAGATACTACCCTTGGTTTTGGAGCTTGTTGGCCTTCAAATGCCGGCCATGACTATGATTCAATAGCAAAAAAAGGATTTTCTGCACGATTAAAAAAAATTAATGGAAAACCTCAGTTTGTATGAAACGATTTACAATAGGCATTGATCTGGGAGGTACCATTGTCAAAATAGGTCTTGTGCAGGATGGAAAGATAATCACATCCGCTATTTTAAAATCCGATTCCGCAAACGGACTCGAACAAAAACTTCCGGAAATTGAAGATAGTGTTAATGAATTGCTTCTGAAACAGCATGTTTCGTATTCAGACATTGATGGGGTTGGAGTCAGTTTTCCGGGCTTGGTTGATACATTGCGCAGTGTGGTATTGTCAACCAACGCCAAATATGACGATGCACCCGACTTAGATTTAAAAACATGGGCACAACGTTGTTTTGGAGTTAGATTCTATATTGACAACGATGCACGTATGGCTGTTGTTGGCGAGTGGCAATACGGAGCAGCCAAAGGTTGCAATAACGTTGTAATGGTAACCATTGGTACAGGCATCGGTTGTGGAGTAATTATACAGGGAAAAATACTAACAGGCGTGCATTTTCAAGCAGGCTGTCTGGGTGGGCATCTGATTGTTGATTATAGGGGACGTCGGTGTAATTGTGGTAATATCGGCTGTATTGAATCCATGTCCTCTTCGTATTTTCTAAATGACATTATTCGTGACAATCATCTGATAAGCAAGGATTTTTACAAAATAAACGCACCTTTTGATTATAAAAAACTTTTTGACCTGTATCACGAAGGCAATTATGACGCTCAGATAATATGTCGAAATTGTATGGATATATGGTCTGCCGGAATTGTCAATTTGATACATGCATACGATCCCGAAATGATTGTTCTGGGTGGAGGAGTAACCAAAAGTGCCGACACCATTATTCCGTACATTCAGGAGAGAGTCAATTCATTAGCTTGGACGCCCTGGGGAAAGGTAAGCATTGTGGAATCCAAATTTAAAGATCATGTTTCTATCCTGGGAGTAACTTATTGTGTTATGAATCAAGATAATATTCCCATCTGAAGTTTTAGGGGAGTGGCTGTTATTGCAATTCGATAATCCAAACACCACAGGTAAAATATCGCTGATTTATAAATGTATTTTCAGCACTACCTATTCATTTATGGCATTAATTCGAAAAAATCATATTTTTCATCTTTTGAATCACCAATTTTCAGGTATCTCCTGCTGAGAACCGGGTTTATTTTTCCTTCTGCATAAAATTCCGAAACCAATAAGTATCCACCTTTTTCAATTGGCAGTTCCAAGAGGCAAGGCTCTATCCTTTTCGACTGTGCATTAATTCTTATGGTCTGTTCCTGTTGTACAGCGACATTACCCTTGCTGTCGAGAAGATTTAACACCACTTTCCCTGCCACAACTGTTGAATAATCATTGACGCCAACAAGCGTGAATAGCAGTTTGTCACCCGGTTTGTACGGGTCTTGATGTTTCATGTACCGTTGATCGGGCAGGTTAATAAAAACCGCCTGTGGCGCAAAACAGTGTTTAAACCATTTCAATGTAGGTCCTGTTTCCAGGTCTTTGATATTGTTGATAAACCAGTCTCCTGTAAAACCGTAGTTATTAGTCAGATGGGTAAATGCCAATACGCCGGCGTGCCTTTCGGAACGCAACCACTCCGTTTCGCATTGCAACCAGTAAGCCTGCATTTCCCTTCGCTGACCGGGGGTGGCGTTCGGGCCGAGAAAATAAGTGTAGTTTTGTACCGTCAGTTTGGATGGACGGCCATCCCTCCATAACCAAATCCATCCGTATTCGTTGACCAAATGCGGAACACCCGGATCGTTTCTTGATTCCACCGTATTTAAGTCCCCCAAATCGTACGGGCGTCTGACAAAATATTCATTAATTGTATTTATATCTACTTGTGAGGTTTGAGCCCGATAAGGATGCGGTTCAGTCATTTGAATAGCGTTCATATCTTCATCAGTCATATACCCTGCGTCATAAATGCGCGTAGGATCTAATTTTTTTAATTCAGGAATAAGCGTATTGCCTATAAAAGCATCCCTGTTTTCATTGATGCAGTCCCAAATAACAATGCTGGGGTGGTTTCCGTCACTCCATACCCAATCGGTGTACTCCCTCCTCATTTGTTCATCCCATCCGTGATTTTGCCAGTAAAGCCATTCGTTTTGTAATACTATACCATATTCGTCGCACAAATCATACCAAAAATCGGGAACAATACCTACACATATCCTGAAAGCATTCCAGTCAAGGCTTTTGGGTATGTCAATCAGCATTTTTTTTACCCACTCCCTGTCCCAAGCCAGATTTCCGCATTCCGGATCTTCAAAGAAACGTTGGAGAGTAACGTTGCTTCCTCTCAAAAAGTATCTCTGATTATTCAGGTTAAAATTTTTGCCGGAGGCTCCAAAGTCCCGCATACCGAAATTCACGGCATATTGATCGGTTAATTTGTCGCCATCATATATGTTGACTTCGCCAACATACAGGAATGGCGATTCGGGAGACCATGCCACAGGCTTTTCAATTGGTATATTAATGTCAAAGTATGTTTTATTATCCCTCTTTGCTCTTCCATCCAATGTTTGATTTGCTACTATGTTTCCGCTGATCTTTTCTTTCACAGTAAATTCTATTTTGCAATTGTCCTGCATCGGAGCGCCATATTCCATTTGCGGCGGATAAAGACTGCGGACGAGAATTTTAGCCGTAACCGATCTTCGTGCAAGTGAGGGCAGGAACAATACCCTGTCTATCCTTAATTTGCCGGTTGCCGAAATAAAAACGTCGTCCCATATACCTGGTAAATAATGTTGTTTTTCTTTGTCGGTGCCTCCGGCCGCTTCGCTTGGAAGCCATGCCCGATCGCCGACCAAAATCAATATTTCATTGTCTTCGCCAAATTTTACAGCTCCGGTGATATCCATATCAATAGGAGTCCAACATTCGATGGAATGTCCAATAAACATTCCATTTACATATACCATAGACACATACTGACTTTTCTTGATGGTTATAAACAATTGTTTTCCGCTCAGATTACTATCTATTCTGACTTTCTTTTTGTACCAATTGTACATTGGTGTGTAATTCATATCTTCAATAAAATTGAAATTCTCCTGAATTACAGCGTCTTGATCTCCGCTTTGGAAAAACTTACTGTATTCGGTGACACGAGGAACGGCTAAGTGAATTAACCCCGGAACAGGTATTTTCCGGGTGAACCGGGCAGGCGGAAAAGCAGTTTTTGTTTGATCAAATTCCCATTCACCATTCAGAGAGATTACCGTACGTCCTACTTCCTGTGCAAAAATCAGAAAAGTACAAAAACTTAAAATAAATGCTGCAAATATTTTTTTCATGCGGGTTGATTTTTAAAGCTTATATAATTAAAAGGATTTCCTGTTTATCATGTTAAAATGATTTTCAATTGACTTTTGTTCTCTGTTTAATACCATTTCAGCCATTTGACTGCCCATCAAGTTAAAATCCGTTGAAATAGTTGAAATCCCATCCGAAATAATACTTTTCAATGCAGTTTCGTTGTAGGAAAGTATCCCTACATCTTTGCCGATTTTCCAGTTCTTTTGTTTTGTGGCATTAATAATGGATACCAAATCAGTGTCTTCTACGGTAATATATGCATCATGCAGTTGTATATCACTAAATTGTTCAATGGTCACGACCTTAGTTTCGATAGGTGATTCCAAAGCGAAACGATTAAAGCCGGTTAAAATTTCCCCTGATCTGAAATCATCATGGCTCACTAAAAATAAACGACGATATTTATTGATCAAATGTATTTTTGATTTTAGTATCCGATAAATATCATTCTCGAAATTCTGATATACCCCTGCAAATCGTTTACCATACTCCTGATAGCCTAAATCTAACAAGTACACCGACTGTGGATTTAACACCGACAAAATTTCCGGCACACGCTTATGTACCATTGGCATAATAATAAATGTATTATACTGGTTAGCGTATTCAGTAACTAATTGTTCGAAAATTTTGATATTATAATGGTGAAAATAGATGTCCACATTGCATTTCTCTTCTAAATGATTGATTAGCGCATTGTATAATATTTCCTTATAGGGAGAGAAAGTAGTAAATAATAAAAAAATATTGTGTTGCAATTTAGTTTTAATACTTGAGACAAAATAGCCTTTTCCGGGAATAGATTTGATGATCCCTGATGCTTTCAGTTCATTATAAGCAGTAAAAATAGTACCTCTTGCTAACCCGTATGTCGAAGCAATCTGATTGACAGATGGAATACTATCTCCTTGCTTAATCAAACCGTTTTCAATCTGAACACAAATTGAATGAATTATTTGCTTGTAAATAGGTTTATTAACTTTATAATCAATATTAATATATTCCATTTCCCACGAGCTTATTTGAGTAAACCAGACTATTGAATACAATATTTTTACTTTTTTGATTTATAGGGCTCTTGATTGTTCCATTTGCCACCGCCTGCAAGAATGGTATAAAGAGCATCATAATGCAAAGTTTCAAAAATTGTAAATTCGTTGAAGTTGATAATTGCCATGTTGTCGACATACAATCGCTCTTTGGGCAATTCGCTAAATGCAGGAATCACTCCTCCATTGACACTTGCATTGTAATTCAAGCTCGGTCTGGGAATCAGACCTGGTCCAAAAGGGGTGTAGCCAGGTCTCTGTCCCAGTCCGATTTTCCGGGTATGGGCACTTTCTCTACTATGAAAGTTAACTACCCCATAAGTGGATGCTAACTCTGTCACGTAGCAAATCCCTATAGGATTCAAGCCTAATTTATAGTCCATCAATTCTGAGGCAGCATCGAAATAAGCCTGGTCTTTCGTAAGTTGCCAATATAGAAGTGGTGCTGCGGCATACTGTGGCTGACGTACATTATGCCCCCATGCTCTTCCGTCCGGATTGTTCCCAACAGGGAAAGCGTGCGCTCGTAATTCTTCAATATTGGCGTCGGCGGCATTTTTAAGCGCAGTTTTGAAAAAAGCAACTATCTCGGGGTCGGTAGGAACTTCTTTTTCTAAAATGTACGACATAATATATGCCGGATTGTCAAATCTATTGTCGTTCAGTGAATAGCCGGGTGTTTGGTAAAGATTGTCCTTCATGCCGTCCGCTATTGTGTAAAGACTTCTGATTCGGTCGTGATCAGCCTTATCTTGAGTCAATAGATAGCGCTGGATATGGTAATAGAGTTGTTCGGGTTCGGCCATAGTATTCACGGCGGTAGAGGATATCCTTTCGCCCAAATCCTTCATTCTGGTCTGGATTTCAGTTGATTTTTGTGGATCCATGCCCGCTTTGAATGCCCTGTCGGCTCTCTCAATGAGTTCGGCAGATTTCTGCGGATTGTAAGGCTTTATAATCCTTGCGAGGTGCATGAACAAACCGGCAGCCGGACAGGTCGCCCTGTTATCTATTCTGACGGTTCCGTATTTTTTTGAGTCGTGATCCATAGGTGCATCAAATGGTTCGGGATACCCAAGGGTCTCCGTGCCAAAATGAATGGTACCGTCCTCATTTTGCAGATATTCCCAAATCAGCGTTCCCCATATCGCTTCGTCTATTATATCGGGAATATTATTTTCGTAGTTCAATATATTGTAATCTGCATCGAAATCTCCCGGTATATGGAACTGTCCATCGGTAAAATATTCCGGAAATGTTTCGTAAATCATTAAGTTAATCATCGGATTGGACATATGATAGGCACGCCGGTCGGCATCCGCAGCGTCATGATAGCCTCCGTAACACTTGAATGACGGCTCGTCGCCTACAACGGCGACATTAGCTTCACCAATCGGCCCATCAACATCATAGACTATTGTGTGGCAAGGATTTACCCTGTATTCTGGAATCGGACATCCGCAACGTTGCAGGTATTGTGCTCTGAAAATTGTATAGGCCAGTTTCTTGGTGAAGTCCCCGCCGACACCGAATTGGTATGAACTCCCAATACCATTCACTGTGACTACGTACGGGCCACCTTCGGGAACGGCCGATAAATCAATTCTGTACACAAAACCGCCAGCCGAGGCATCTTCTCCTACTTCTTTTACTGTTCCCTTAGCAACCGATTTTCCTTTGGTATTGATGACTGTGTAATCAGGAAGAGAGCCTTCGAGTTTCCGACCACCACCTGTCCCCAACCAGATAGCGAAATTAGCGTATCTTGTCCTGGCAAGAGCACTATATCCAACTTGATTGACCTTTATTGACTCGCAGAACACTTTTCGATCGTTAAATTTGAAACGCTTTTTCCCGTAAGGAGTATCAATCGTATATTTCTTTCCATTGACAAGTTTGTCGGTTTCAAGATAGATGTGAAATTCACTCCAATCAACTTGCGGCCATCCTTCTTTGATATCAGGTTGCGGCTCTCCGGATACGCACGTCACATATTGATGTACTGCTTCAGCGGGTTTTCCATTAATCTTCCAATCTGTGGTGTTGCTGATGTCTATGGCCTCGTAATTATCAGTATTGCCGCAGAAGTAGGCCACTATAATACGATCGGAGGCGGTACGAACTTCGCTGAATGTTATCCCTGATATTCCCGTATTGGTCGAATTTTGTTCCGCACCTGTACATTGGAATAACACAAAACTAATTGCCGCTAAAATGATTGATACCAACCTTATATAAACTTTATTGCTCATTGTTAAATATTTTTAGATTTAAAAAAAGTACAAATATATCAAAAAAACTATTTCCGTATGATTTTTTTTTCTTTTGGCGTATTTTTTATTAACTATACAAATTATAGCACATGGGCAAATTTTGCACTCGGCAAAAATTTGCCCATGTGACGTATAATTTACAAAAATGACAAACTATTAATTATAACCAGGGTTTTGATCTTGATTGGTAAGACCCGAATTACCAATTATTTCCGATGTTGGAATCGGGAATAGTTGACGGGATTTTTGAAAATCGAAAGCACGCCAGGTTTGAACCTTGTTGATATAATCAAAATTGATCAGTTGTTGTACCTGATTGTCGTGGTCACCTGTCAGGGTAATATGAATATGCGGCGTAGTATTTTTAGGATACTCCGATCTAAAGTAATCTTCCGCAACATCCATACGGCAAAGATCCTGCCATATCGAAAATTCGCCGTAAAATTCATGTCTGCGTTCCATTATCAACGCTACTTTCCATGGTGGTATCGTATATGGCTCGTAAGGAACAGCACATTCGGTATAAACTTTTTCAAAGAGCCCTATTCTTCTGAGGTTTCGGGTAGCGTTCGCGTTATACGGATATTGAATGGTTGAATCTGCAGCGCCGTCCTGGGTTTTCATCCATCCCTTAAATACATTGATAAGTCCGCCATCATGTCCTGAAGTTCTTTTATAATTAGTATAAAAGGTTTCAGCATCAGGGGCTTCAAGGTTTGGATTGTCATTCAGTGTGATCATAATATTCGTACCTTGAACAGGAGGCGCAGCATTGGTTTCAAATTTCCCCCAGGCACGGTTACGAATCAACTGGACGTATTTCCAGCCTTCCTGCATATCGTTGGTTTCAAAACAACATTCAGCATAATTTAGCATTACTCCAGCTAAACGCATGAAGGTAAAAGGAAGAGCGTCGTATGGAACGTCGGGATGTTTCCTCCAATACTTCTGAATATAGTTATTTGGAAGAATTTCCCCACCTACAAATGGTTGTGCTGTTGAATTGTCGAAACTGGTCTGTGCAGAACCAGTTTCCCCCAATACGATCGAAGGGTAACCCAAATTCAGTTCTCCATGTTGAGTTACATTATAGATCACACGTTTATCACCCGGCTCATGCGACCATACAAATTCAAACGTGGTATGTCCCGGACCCCATGAACCCCATCCTGTACCGGCGTAATACTGAGAGAAATAACTAACGGCGTCAGGGTAAGTACTCTCGGTACCCCAGCCCATATTTCCCCAATAATTTTGAGCAATTTCCCATATACTTTCTTTTTGCCATTTTAAGTTAAAGCTATGAATGTAGGCGTAACATGGGTTAAGATCATACTCACCGCTATCAATGATATCTTTAAACTCTTTTTTGGCATCATTCCATCGTTTTTGGTACATGTAAGCTAACCCCAGATATGCTTTAGCCATCCCTTTGGTAATACGTCCATATTCCCCGTTCCTTGGTTTCCAATCCAAATTTGATGCGGCATATTCAAAATCTTCAATAACCATGTTCCAACATTCCTCAGCTGAATTCCTCGTTTTATTAGGCGAATTATCGTAAGATTCTCCTGTCATTAACATGGGTACTCCCCCCCATGTTTGAATCATGAATGTGTAGAACCATGCGCGTATGGCACGTGCTTCTGCCATCATTTTATCCTTGTACGCTTGTCCGCTTTCAAGCAAACCGGGATCAATTCTTTCTACGTTTGCCAGAAAATTATTTACCCTATCAATGGCTCTGTATGAACGCAACCATGCTGGGCCAATCATATAATTATCAGGCTGCCATGTGTGGGTTACAAATTCTGCCTCCCAACCGATGGCTTGAAAATCCAATGCAGGATAATTACTGAATGGTATATGAGGCTTCACGTTCCAGTTTTGATCTAAATCGTTGTTTGAACCTCCACCCGGCGCTTGCCGCTCATTTAAAAGGATATCATATACACCGTTTAACTGCATCTCAATATTTTTCTGGCTGGTAAGTAAAACATCCGGCGTCACAATGTCGGTGTGATCTATGTTTAAAAAATCTTCGCCACATGATGCAAAACCTATAATAAGTGACAGGATCGCTATAATTTTATAAAATCTTCTCATTTTAAATATATTTTAAATCATTAAAAATAAAACTAATTAAGTTAAAACTGGACGTTAACACCAATATTAAACATTCTTGCCGTAGGATAACGTCCTGTATCCAAACCTGTTTGCAATATGCTATTGCTCCCGATTTCAGGATCACCGAATTTATATCCGGTAATAGTAAACAGATTCTCAACTCCGGCAAACAGTCGGGCACTTTCCATTTTCATCGTACGTACCCATTCGCGAGGGAAAGAATATCCGATTTGCAGACTTTGTATCTTTAAAAAATCGCCGTTTTGTATAAAATAGTCTGATATTCTTCTGTTGTTGTTTGAATCTACATTGGTAAGACGCGCATGTTGGTTGTTAGGTTTGGACTCCCTCCATGCGTTATCGTATGCCGATTTTAGCATGTTCTTGTATCCTACGTCGTTTACTATATTGTATGTCAGGTTCATTTGGGCATGCGACAGAATTTTCTGCCCTCCAATGCCATACATAAAAATATTGAAATCCCAATTTTTATACGAAACTGATGCGTTTAATCCGTAGTTCACTTTTGGAAAACCGTGACCGAGTATTTCACGGTCTTCTTCGTTAATATAGCCGTTTCCATCCAGATCTTTAAAAATAAAGTCTCCGGGCTTAACAATACTGCCCTGGTAATAATCACTACCGGCTGCTCTGGCTCTTTCATTGTATGAATCAATTTCAGCCTGGTTTTGGAAGACGCCAGCCACTCTGTAGCCATGCCATTGAGCAATAGGCGCTCCGTTTTCAGTACGCGACCAGTTAGTCCATCCTTCCTGAGTCGAAGCACCGTTTGTGCTTAAAATAGGTTCACCAACGTCAATTGCTTCATTTTTTATAGTTCCGCCATTTAGTTTGATACTGTAGCTCAAGTCATGTGACCTTTTCTGGTATGTAACCTGGAAATCAAAGCCCGAATTACGTATCTGTCCGGCATTGGTGTAAATGGTCGTATATCCGAGTGAAGGACGGATGGAACGGTTCAATAGCAAATCTTTTGAGTCACGAATAAAATATTCAGCGTTAAAGGTAAGTGCATTTTTAAGGAAACCAACTTCCAACGTGATATTGGTAACTTCGTTGGTTTCCCATTTCAGTTTGGGATCAATGAGACGGGTCTTGGCTAAACCAGGTGCAGCGATAGGACTTCTGTTAGCATCGTAGAACCAGAAAATGATTCTGGCGGCTTGCAGTTGGTCTATATACTGGTTGGTTGAGTTTCCGGAATTACCTGATTGACCCCAGCTTAAACGAAGATTCATCTTACTGAAAATAGATTGAGACTTCATGAACTCTTCTTCAGAAACACGCCATAATAAAGAGGCTGAAGGGAATGTCCCGTAACGGTTGCCCGGTCCGAAGTTAGACGAGCCCTCACGACGTACAGTACCCTGAAGCACATACCTGTCCATTAGTGAATAGATAATGCGTCCGAAAAAGGATTCACCCCTTTCTTTTCGCAATAAACGGCCTGAGCCCGAGAGTGTTTCCAAATTACCGGCGCTAATTTCACGAAGGGTTGGCCACGCCAGAGTCTGTACATTGATATCTAATTCCTGTCCATCATATTTGTTTGCAGACCATCCGGCCATTAAATTGAGACGATTGATTGAATTGATCTCCAGATTATAGTTCAGATAACTTTCTATTGAATACCTTTTATTGACACTGCCATTGAAAGATAACTGGTCCTCTTGTGTAGAAGTTAAATATGATCGCGGATTAAGTTCCCTGTAATTATTGCTACTATTTGAGTAATAATTGAACCCGACATCAGTTCTGAAAATCAGATTTTTCAAAATGTTGATTTGTAGGTATGCAGTAGAAAAAAGACGACCATTCCCTCCGTGGTTGTTATTGGTCATAGCTGCGGCTACAGGATTGTCCAATGATTTATTAGTATTGCCGGCGCCTTCAATAAGAAAGTGTCCCCATTTACCATCATGGAAAGGATTATCCGTTTCACTGTCCCAACGTATAGGAACATTGACCAAATTATTATTTGCATCCAATTGATCCATTGTGGGAATAATATTTGCTGTAGAAACTGAGTTACGATTGCCATTTCCATAACTTTCTGTGTACGTATAATTAATGCTGAGGCCGGCCTTGATAAAGTCTTTTATCGTATGGTCAATATTAGTACGGAGTGTAAGTCGTTTGAAATTGGAAGCAATCATAGCGCCATCGTTGTTCATATAGCCAACAGAGAGAACAGATTGTGTGTTATTACTCCCTCCCGATATGTTCACATTGTAATTTTGTTGCAAAGCAGTCCGTGACATCTCTTTCTGCCAGTCAATACTTTTCAGTTGACTGTCATATTGAACCCATGCCGGGTTTGTTAATTGCGCTCCGTCGTTTTGGGCAGTTTCACGTGATGCGTGCGCAAAATCGTACGCATTAAGCATATCAAAAGGCTTGGGACGACTTGTTACGGTGTAGTTGGCCGAAAAAGTCAATTTTGTCTGTCCAGCCAATCCGCGTTTGGTAGTAATCAAAATTACACCGTTGGCACCTTGTGCCCCGTAAATAGCTGTAGCCGAAGCATCTTTTAACACCTCCAGAGATTCAATATCGTTCGGATTCAAAAAACTAACATTTGTTCCTGCCGGTATTCCATCCACTACATACAATGGATCAGCCGAATTATTAATAGTTCCAATCCCACGAACACGAACGGTTACATCTCCTGCAGGGGATCCGGAATTACGATAGACAGCCACCCCTGACGCTACACCTTGTAACCCCTGACCTACTGTTATAGGGCTACGTTTCAACATTTCTTCCGCATTGATTGAAACAATGGAGCCGGTTACATCACTCCTCCTGACCGAGCCATATCCGATGACTACCACTTCATCTATAGACTGGTCGGCAGGAATCATATTAACGTTGATTGTGCGAAGATCAGCCACCCTGATTTCCTGGGTTTGATAACCCACAAACGAAAATTGGAGAATGCTTCCGGAAGCTACCTGATTCAAGGTATACCTGCCATCAATATCAGTAACCGAACCGTTAATCGTTCCCTTAACAACAACTGCCGTCCCTGTTAACGGATCTCCCAATTCATCTTTAACGATTCCTGTTACTCTGTCTCCCTGTGCATGTATAGTAATCGTACATACACATATTGCTGCAAACATGAATAATGCTTCCCGCAAATTTCTCAGATTGTTTTTTTTCATCTTGTTCATTGTAATAATTAGTAATAATTTAATTTAACTTTGTGATATTTTTTTTAAATGAATACTTTTTTTGCTTCATCAACTCATTGGTCATTTTTGGTTTATCCCCCCCCATAGGCATTCTCCTTAACGTGAAATGAATATTTATTTTACTGGAATATCCCTTATACTGAATACGTTATCGCCATTTAGCGTATATTCAGCTTTCAGAAGATAATCTCCGACATTATCAGGTATATCAACATCAAAAGAAACCGTCAATACTTCATATGGTTTTACGTTCACCTCTCTTCTGTATGTGGAAATGACTTGTGCACCATTCATCATACTCAATTGAATTTCCTGATAGAAGGGTTGTTCCAAATCGTTGATGACGAAGATTGGAACAGTGATCTTACTTCCCGGATCATAAGTTGTTTCCCAGGTGTCGACCATCAAACCTACCGGTGCAAATGAGGGTTTTACGTATTTGTAAAAGTTAGGCTCGAAGATTAATTTTTGTAAGTCTATAAAATTATCTGAGGTTTGTCCGCGTGGCGGATCGGGACGCGAATATCCAAGTCCGCAAAAATGCAATACGCCGGCAACTTTGCGATGCGCTCTCCAATATTCGGTCAACTCAGCAAACCGGCGACTATATATTTCTAAGCGTTGTTGAGCAGTCAGATTACTGCCATCCCAAAGGTTATTATATACCTGATCGGTAAGCGTAGTAGGCGACCCGTCACGATTCAACCATATCCAACCATATTCGTTGATTATTATCGGATTATCAAATTTATACTCTACGCCATATCTTTGTGAAAGACGAAATGCTGCATCGTTGCCGCCGTAAGAGTCGTAATCAGGACGACGAATGACACCAAAAAAGTCTTTCTTATATCCTTCGTATTCCCATTTTTCCAAATGAGAATTTTGGAATTTTCCATAAAGATAAGGGTGCGATTCTAACATATCAGTTTCGGCCACAGGCGCTGACCAGCCATTGTCCCACGGACGATTGGAAAGATCATAATTGCGAACCAATTGAATAGCTTTTCCAATTTCCTCGTTTATCGTTTCATTTTGCGCATCCCAAATCACTACACACGGATGATTCCACCTTTCACGCATCCAACGATAATATTCTTCGGCAATATGCTCCGCTTTTATGTTTGGCTTACGACGAATGCCCCAGAGCGGAAATTCATCTTGCAGCATGAAGCCTATGCTATCACATATCTCATACCAACTTTCGGGCGGAAATCCAATGCAATAGCGCATCATACTCCAGTGCATGTCTTTAAAACGTTCGTGCAAAGTAACAGGCCACTGTGCATCCCATGGCAAACCTGCACGATCCGGATCCTCAAAAAAACGAAAAATGCACACATTCGTTCCCCGCATATAATATGGCTTTTCGTTCAGTAAGGCTATTTTTTTCTCAGTATCAAAACGGAAGGAACGCATCCCGAATGTTGTACGTTTATCGTCAGCGCCCGTGCTTAAAGCCAACTCGTACAAAAACGGCGACTCGGGACTCCATAATTTTGCTCCTTTCATGTCAATTTCAAAATCAACTTTCACAATATCTCGCTCAATGAAGGTCTTTGGTTTGATTTTTTTAGAGGCGACCGTTTTCCCAGAGGCTGCTTCATGTACATTATATAATAGTCTTAAGTCATCGGGAGATTCGGTATCTATTTCTGCCATCACATACAGTTTTTCGTTTATAATATCGGGAACACACTGGATATTAGTAATGAAAGGTTTGTCAGAAAGCGTGATTTCCACATGATCATAAATTCCCGGAATGTATATGGTTTTCTCGCCATCGCGACCATCCAGTATAGTGTCAGGAAGTTGCGCCATACAGCCAACACCAATGACAATTTCATTAGTTTGGCCGGCAGGAAATAAAAATGGCTTGATATCAAAATACGAAGGCGTAAAACAATAAGGGCTTTCTCCAACGAATTTCCCATTGATATATACTTTGGTAAAATACATTGCCTTAAAAATCTTGAGTTCTATTTTCTCAAAATCAGTGTCAGCCAAGTCAAATTTGCGTTGATGCCAATACCATCCGTCCGGATAACGCGTACCTATCGTATCAAGTGCAGGCACAGATAAATCCACAAGACCAGGTACTTGTATTTTAGAGGAAAATGTACCTGACGGAAATTCTCCGTCTGTTTTCGCAATGGTCCATTGTCCATCCAACCGTATTGTTTGACGTTTGGGAGTAACGTTTGTACATGAAGCCAAACAAACAGTCAACAGGCTAAAAATAAAAAAATTAATTCGGTTCATAAAAACATAAACTTAAGGTAAATACTAAAGACAATGCAAAAATAGTATTTTATTTTTAAAATATACCAGTATGTACCAGTATATTTTTTATAATGCTCACATTTTTTTTTGTTAAAAATAAAGCATATTTTTGTGCACTTTTTTGTACACACGATATGAGTAAAAGAGATATAGAATCTTTATATATGCAGGAATCATTTGACGAAATGGATGAAGGGGTTGGTATTGTCATGCCCATTCTGATGGAGTGCGATAAAGACGAAGATTTTTCAGAGGGTTTGGAAAACATCGGCGACGAAATACCTATCCTTTCACTGCGTAATATGGTTTTGTTTCCAGGCGTTGCTGTACCTGTGATGGTCGGACGCGCCAAATCCATGCGCCTGATCCGCGAAGCAGATCATAAAAAGAAGATGGTCGGTGTTTTATGCCAGAAAGATACGGAAGTTGAAGATCCGGGTTACGAAGATTTATTCAATATCGGAGTGGTGGCCGAAATAATCCGTGTATTGGAAATGCCCGACGGAACTACTACAGCTATCTTACAAGGGAAAAAACGCTTTCTCCTGCACCAGACGACTGAAAAAGAACCATTTTTAATGGGACGTATCTCTCTGCTGGAAGATAAAATCCCACGTAAAAACGATCGTGAATTTGAAGCGCTGGTATCAACCATCAAAGATTTAACCATCAAAATGTTAAGCGCTTCAATCGAACCGGCAAGGGATTTAATCTTCTCGATACGAAATAACCAGAATTTCCTTTACCTGATCAACTTTTCCTGTTGTAATCTCATCACTCTTTCGCCGGAGAAACAGGAGTTGCTGGTTATAGACGATTTGAAAGACCGTGCTTATCGGCTTTTATTTATCTTAAACCGCGAATATCAGTTATTGGAATTGAAGGCGTCTATTCAGATGAAAACGCATGAAGACATCAATAAACAACAGAAAGAATATTTTCTGCAACAACAAATCAAAGCCATCCAGGAAGAACTGGGTGGAAATATGAATGACATTGAAATAAGGGAATTAAGAGAAAAAGCATCAAAAAAGAAATGGGACAAAACAGTTGGTGAAATTTTCGAAAAGGAGGTCAATAAACTTGAGCGACTGCATCCACAATCGCCCGATTATTCGACACAGTTTCAATATATTCAGACAGTCATTTCGCTTCCATGGAACGAATTTAGTAAAGATAGTTTTAATCTGAAACGCGCACAGCATATTCTGGATAGAGACCATTTCGGAATGGAAAAGGTAAAAGAACGAATCATTGAACATTTGGCCGTGCTGAAATTAAAAAACGACCTGCGTTCGCCAATTATATGTTTACATGGCCCTCCGGGGGTGGGAAAAACCTCATTAGGAAAGTCAATTGCAGAATCGCTGAATCGCAAATATGTGCGGATATCACTGGGGGGATTACATGATGAAGCGGAAATTCGCGGCCATCGCCGGACATATATCGGTGCAATGGTAGGCCGGATTATTCAAAATCTGCTTAAAGCAGGCACTTCCAATCCTGTTTTCGTGCTGGATGAAATAGATAAAGTCGGAAATGATTATAAAGGTGATCCGGCTTCGGCCTTGCTGGAAGTGATGGATCCTGAGCAAAACGAAGCTTTTCATGATAATTACTTAGACATTGATTTTGATTTGAGCAAAGTCTTATTTATCGCTACGGCCAATAATCTTACGACCATTTCAAAACCTTTATTAGACAGGATGGAATTGATCGAAGTCAGCGGATATATCATCGAAGAAAAGGTTGAAATTGCGATTAAACATCTTATTCCCAAACAAATGAAAGCGCATGGGATTCCGGTTGACCGTGTTAAATTCCTGCGTACCACAGTACTGAAAATTGTCGAATCCTATACGCACGAAAGCGGTGTACGCGAAATGGAAAAGAAATTGGCCAAAATATTTCGCAAAATGGCGCGTCAATTAGCTTCAAAAGAAGAAATACCCGAAGTCGTCAAACCCGAACATGTTGAAAAATACCTTGGCGTAGCCGAATATACATTAGATAAATATCAGGGCAATCAATATGCCGGTGTGGTAACAGGTTTGGCATGGACTGCCGTTGGCGGTGAAATTCTTTTTGTCGAGTCGAGTTTAAGTCGGGGAAAAACGGCCAAACTGACCATAACAGGTAATCTGGGCGATGTAATGAAAGAATCGGCAATTTTAGCATTAGAATATGTACATGCCCATGCCGAACAATTAAATATTGCTGAGGAAATGTTTGAGACACGCAACGTGCATGTTCATGTGCCCGAAGGGGCAATTCCAAAAGATGGCCCAAGCGCCGGTATTACAATGGTTATCTCGTTGGTATCAATTTTTACGCAAAGCAAAGTAAAAAGCAATCTGGCGATGACGGGCGAAATCACATTACGCGGTAAAGTACTTGCCGTAGGCGGTATCAAAGAAAAAATATTAGCGGCTAAACGTGCAGGCATACGCGAAATAATCCTCTCGAGCGAAAACCGGAAAGATGTTAACGAAATCAAAGCCACATACATAGGCGGATTGATCTTTCATTATGTTGATGATATCATGCAAGCTGTTGAACTGGCGCTATTATGAACTTACGCCTTACGAAGTAACAAAAATCCGAATGGGGCAAAAAAATTTTCGCCCCTACAAATCATTTATCTTTAACCGTTAACCATTAGCCATTAGCCGTTAGTCTATCACCAAATCAAATTCATCTATCAATTTAGTCAATAATGGATTAATATTGTTCAGAAATTCAATTTTTTCGGCTGCCGTATATGCCGTTTTTTTCTCAATCTTATCGTCAATCCGGATAGTAATTTGTATCAGGTCGTTTTTCAATCGGCCTCGTATAATTTTGAGTAAGTCAAGACAACAATGAAGTAATTCTTCTTCCTGTGCCGGATTGTGTACCCTCACTTCAAATACGAAATTATCCAATAATACCGGTTTACAGTTGATCATAGTATTTTTTAGATGCGCTTTGGCTTCGAGCGTTTCCGAATAATCATCCCAGCATTGTATTAATTCCTCTTCTGTAAACATGGCAGATTGTTTTATTGATTCATTCACCGGTTGCGACGTAGATTCCGGATTCTTAATCAAACTTTTAAGAGAGGTGGTTTTGGGTGTACGCGATAGGTTTCCCCAAACAGACATGGTCGAAGTATTTTCCTGATGAGATGAATTCGATGCTACTGCACTTGTATTCTGAGGAATAGAAGCGGTTGATATTGCAGGTGGTTTCTCTGCTGTCTTTTCTGGTGAACAGAAATCAGGAATGGGATGAATCAACTTTTTTTTTTATCGTCCGGCATTGTTTGGCCGGTTTCTTGAAGTTGACAAAGTTGAATCAGTGTTAATTCCAATAATAATCGTTTGTTTCTACTTTCGCGGTAATCCAGATCGCATTGATTGGCTAACTCAATCGCCTTGAAAAGCAATTGTTCGGGACACTGCTTAGCCATTTTCCTGTAGCGGTCGCGAATGGAAGCGCCCACTTCGAACAACACCAATGTACTTTCATCACTGCATACTAATAAATCCCTGAAATGAGCAGCTAAACCTGTAATAAAATGCTGTCCATCAAATCCTTTTTCCAATATTTCGTTCAACAACAATAAACAACTGCGAATGCCGCCTTTTAAAATGGCTTCGGTAATGCGAAAATGGTATTCATAATCAAGCACATTCAGGTTTTCTATGACCGACTGATACGAAATATTTCCACCTGTATAGCTTGTTACCTGGTCAAAAATAGACAAAGCGTCACGAAGACCTCCATCGGCTTTCTGAGCGATGATGTTCAATGCTTCCGGTTCGGCAATAATATTTTCGTTCGAAGCCACATACTGCAGATGTTCAACCATCTCTGCAATTGAAATACGCGTGAAATCATAGAGTTGGCAACGCGATAAAATGGTTGCCAGCACTTTTTGCTTTTCAGTGGTTGCTAATATAAATATCGCATATTTGGGTGGTTCTTCAAGTGTTTTCAGAAATGCATTAAAAGCCTGCTGGCTAAGCATATGCACCTCGTCAATAATATATACTTTGTATTTCCCGATTTGCGGCGGTATGCGAACCTGATCAATTAGCGAGCGAATATCGTCCACAGAGTTATTGGAAGCGGCATCCAGTTCGTGGATATTGAGCGATCGTTGTTCGTTGAACGACAAACATGATTCGCAGGTATTGCACGCTTCGTTGCCACCAGTCGGACTCATGCAGTTGATTGTTTTTGCAAAAATCCGCGCAATAGAAGTCTTTCCTACTCCCCTCGGACCACTGAAAAGGTAAGCATGCGCCAATTTATTATTTAGAATGGCGTTTTTCAAAGTGGCAGTTAATGACTTCTGTCCCACCACATTGTTAAATGTAGTAGGACGATATTTCCTTGCTGAAACAATATAATTTTCCATTTTTTATCCGATTCCACAGACAAAGATACAATTTATTTCATACTTTTGCATAAACATTTGGAAAGTTATGTCATCGTTAAAAAAAATCTACGCGTTATACCTTTCAAAACTCAATAAATATTGGGTTGTATTCATTATTTTTCTGGTTGTTACATATATCGTAGGAGACAGTAATCTGTATAAACGTGACATGTATGACAAAAAGATTCGTATGCTGGAAAATGAAATCAGGTATTATCAGAAAGAAATTGAGTTGACCCGAAAAAAGTTAGACGATCTGAATACAAGTAAGGAACGATTAGAGCGTTTTGCCCGCGAAGAGTATTTCATGAAAAAACAGAACGAGGATGTATTTATCGTTACCGATTGATTCGGTCTTCAGTTTTAATCTCTATTTGGAGGAGGCAGAGGGGCCTGTTTCTGGCAACTCTTATATCTCAATTCCTAATTCCTAAATCTCAATTATATATGCTGCGTACTTCTGCATTCATCCTCTCCTGCCTACTCGTCCTGCTTGGCACATTGCTCTACTTGACACATTGGAACTATGCTTCTTATTTTTTTGCCACAGGTGCTGCCGGGGTGACGGTTTATTATCTGACCATACCCTACAAATCAGTAAATTTTCGCTTGCGCCGTTTACAACGTATCAATGTCTTTGCCGGTATATCCATGATTATCGCTTCAGTGTTCATGTACAAACGACAAATGTCCTGGGTAGCATTTCTACTTATTTCAGCCCTGCTCCAACTCTACACCTCATTTACTGCAAAAGATAATGAATCCGGCGAAAATACTTCCAAAAAATAAATAAAGGATTATCCCATCCGGTTGATTATACAATCGTTTTCCTAAAATTTCTTCAACTCCTGATATAACTGCTGTACAGGCAGTCCCATGACATTGTAAAATGAGCCGGTGATGGCTTTTACGCCGACATAGCCTATCCATTCCTGGATACCATAAGCGCCTGCTTTGTCATAAGGGTGGAATGTGTCTAAATAATAGATAATTTCTTCATTTTCCAATTCGGCAAAATCAACGGTGGATTGAATGGAAAACTCAACTTGCTTTTCAACGGAAGTCATTACTACGCCTGTGATGACCAGGTGGGTTCGTCCTGACAGCAGTTGAAGCATACGGATAGCGTCCTCCCGATCAATGGGCTTTTCTATAATCCGGTCATTGATGATTACTACCGTATCTGCTGTGATAATCAACTCTTTTTTTTTAATCGTCGTGCGATATGTATCAGCTTTTTTTCGTGCAATATAACTGGGGATTTCCGAAAGAGGCAAATCTTGCGGAAATGTTTCGTCAATGTCGGGAATGACCCGTATTTCGAATGGAATACCCAATCCGCTCAACAACTCTTTTCTGCGGGGGGAGTTAGAGGCAAGAACGATGTCATATTGCTTAATCATTAATGTATAATTATGAATTATGATTGACCGGTTTGCTGAATTATCACACTCCTGCTAATTTTATAAGTGGATAATCATTTTCAATTTTCATTTGAAGAAATCCAGTTTCCTTGCGCTTTCATTGTTTGTTCGATGATATCGCGAGCAACGCCATCGCCTCCGTTACGGGCAGAAATATATTTGGCAATTGCTTTGATTTCCGGTGCGGCTGACGCTGGAGCTACCGGTAAACCAACTCTTTGCATAATTTCATAATCAGGCATATCATCACCAACATACACAATGTTTTCGTCTTTCAAATTCGTGCGGTAAAGGAAATCCTTGTAGTCCTGCACTTTATCAGGACTGTTCATGTAGATAAATGCTACTCCGAGACGTTCAAACCGTAACCTGGCACTTTCTGAATATGCTCCTGAGATTATTCCAACTACATAACCTTTTTTTACAGCTAATTGCATAGCATATCCATCTTTAATATTTGTAGTGCGTATCAGATCGCCGTTTGCAGCTAATGGCATAGTGTCGGACGATAAAACGCCATCCATATCAAACAAAAACGCCTTTATGCTTGCTAAATCATATCTGATAGTGCTCATTGTCTGAAGATATTGTTTTATAGGTTTTTAGCTGATTATTCTGCACTCATTTAATTGGGAGAAATATTTTTCGCCCTACATGGTTTTTTAAAATTTTCCGATATGTACCTTTTCCCAGAATAATTTTGATTCGTCCACAGGCTTTCGTTCCCGATCGCTATATCCGAATCCGATAATGGATAGTACATGAAATTGATGAGGGATTTCAAGTAAATCGCGGATATACTGTGCTGATTCAAGTCCATCTTCGGTCAGACGATTTCTGATCTGGCACCAGCAACTGCCGACTCCCAAGTCTTCAGCCTGCAACTGCATAAAAACAGAGGCTATAGAGGCGTCTTCAACCCAGGCATCGCTAATGCTACAATCACCCAACACAACAATAACCAAAGCAGTTCCGGTCAAAAATCCCGCTCCATGTTTTTTGCACGTTGCCAACCTGCGGATTACGTCTCTGTCTTCAACCACCACAAACTGCCATGAATGAGCGTTTTTGGAAGTCGGAGCCATCAGTGCTGCCTTGATAATCAACGCTACATGTTCAGGTGAAAGAGGTTCATTTGTAAAATTTCGTGTACTTCTTCTTTGTGTAATCAGCGATGCAAAACTGTTCATGTGTTCAATTGGCTAAAACAATTTGTGTCTGTGAGTCCTTATACAAAGGGTTGATTGTATGCTCTTTATTTAGAATCAGTTCGGCAAGTTCGGGATTGGATATACAATTTAGCTCAATAAGCTGAGCACATTTGCTTACGTCTAATGATGGCTTTATGCGATTAGCTGCGCAATATAAATAAGATAGTTCTGTACATGTATTGACATATAACGCAGTAAGTGAGGTATTTGAACAGTAAAGGATCTTAAGCGCACGGCAATCGTTAAGAATCAACGACGTTAATGCAGGCATATTTCTACAATCCAATTCATTCAAAGTTGTACAACCGGTTAAGTCAATAATGGAAATTATATTGTCATTACAAAATAATTTTTCCAACCTGGTTTGATTACGTACATTAATTTCGGTTATAAAATTGCTTTCACAATTGAGGGCAGTCAAACTGGCACTGTTGATTTTCAATGAAGTCAGTCTGTTGCCAGAGCAATTCAAATTTGTAAGTTTCGTGCACTCAGTAAGTTCTAAAGCAGTTAAATCATTCCCTCTGCAATCAATTTCGGTTAAATTGGTACATCCTCTTATATTTAATTCGGATAACCGGCTGTTAAAACAGTTAAGAACCGATAACTTTGGGCAACCAGACACATTTAGCGATAACAATTTGATATATTCCAGGTTCAGATTTTCCAATGATGTGCATCCGTTGAGGTTCAAATTTTCTAAGGTCTGTCCCCCATCACCCCATTCGCGGTAAGAAAATGATTTTAAAGAAGTACGATTGGACAGGTCAAGCGAACTGTGATGAATAGGAATAAACAATTCCACATTGACTAATTGAAAGTTTTTACTTAAATCAATCAATTCCTGGTTTGTTCCCTCAAGTCGTATATTTTCTAAAAGCTGATTATTTGCTAAATCCATTCCGATAAATATGGAATTTTCACAATGTAATGTCTTGAGCAACGGACAATGACTAACATCCAAATTTTCAGTTTCAATAATATACAGTTCTTCAAGCAACGGACAATTACTCAAATCCAAAAAAAGTCCTTCAGCATCAATTGACAATGATTTCAATGTTGTACATCCTGCCATATTCAGGGTAGTTAATTTTGCATCACTGCAATCCAACACTTCTAACACGGTCATTCCTACATCCAAAAAGGATAGATTGGATCCGCCACAATACAATTCCTTTAGAAATTTGTTGTTGTTAAAATTCAGTGAGTCAAGCCGATGACCTCGTATGTCCAATTTTTTTATGGCTGTATTGAGATAAATCGAATCTAAAGAGCCTCCATCCCTGCAACTTAAGGTTTCCAATAACGGATTATTCGAAATATCTACTACTCTGAGATAAGTGCCATCGCATATCAATGTTTTGAGTTTCTGATTTTTGCTTACGTTTAAGTAACTTATTTTAACATTGGAACATATTAATTCTTCCAGATTAGGCAAGTCTTCTATCCCGCTCAATCTGTAAATTATTCTGTCTGAACAATCTATTTTTGTGATCAATTCAGCTTCCTGCGGACTTATCTCCCCATCTCCATCAAGGTCGAAATTTTCCAGTAAATACGCTTTGAATGTATAATCCAGCGTGGGTAACGCATCATCATCTTTTTTACATGCAAACAGAATGGAAATTGATAATAAAATACAAAGTAAATGTATGTGTCGTATTTGTTGCATTATTGATTATTTGGTAATCCATTTTTTATTGAGGAACTCAATGACGTCATCCGTGATATTATACTCGTCGTTTGCAAAAATAATGGGATTGACTGTATTAGATGAGCCTGTACTGAAAATAATATGGTAATGTTTCATTTGATTATATTCCTTCAAATGGCTTACGATAGTATCACGCATTTGTATATTCAGTCGCTGAATTTCATCCATCAACTCCTTTTGCATTTTTTCAGCCGTATCTTCCAATTCCTGTTGTTGTCTTATCACACGCTGTTGTTCCTGTTGGGCTCTTTCCTGTGTGGCAAAACCATTATTTTGATATCTATACTGGAATGATTCAATGGCTGTCTGCAAATTACGTTGCTGTTGAACCAAATATGCACGGGTATTTTCATTTTTTTTTGTAATTTGCTCGTTCAGGTCAATGGAGAAGAAATATTTTTCTATCAATAAATCCGCATCAATATACGCCACAGGTAAAGTAGATGTAAATTCTCCCTCAAAAGACATTGCCTTACCCGAAGAAATATTTGCATTCCTGTTCCCTGTAAAGAACAATATAAACAAAATTACAATGGCAATAGCTAAAACTCCGTTAATCACATAGTGTACATTTTTCATATCAATCATTTTATCGTTAATTATTTTTATTCTATATTTGTGGGCACAAATATACAAGTTTAAACGAAATGGATTGTTTTTTTCAAAAAAATTATTCCTTTTTTTAATGTTTATTACGTTGTATCTTTAGAAAATAACAATAAATAACAAATTTTAACAATCAAAATTATGAAACAAATTACTGATTTACAACCTGCCATTGTATGGAAGTATTTCCATAAAGTCACACAAATACCGCGTCCTTCTAAGAAAGAAGAGAAAATGGTTCATTATCTGGAGTCGTTTGCATCGGAACATAATCTTTTGATTAAAAAAGACATTGTGAATAATGTATTGATTTCCAAACCTGCTACCCCCGGGTTTGAACATCTGCCTGCCGTGATACTCCAATCACACATGGATATGGTCTGTGAAAAAAACGGCGATGTAACATTTGATTTTGAAAATGATCCGATTGAAACCATTGTTGAGGGTGAATGGGTACGAGCCAACGGCACGACGTTAGGCGCTGACAACGGAATCGGCATCGCTGTTGCATTGGCTGTGTTGGCGTCCGACGATATTGAGCATGGCCCGATTGAGTGCTTATTTACCGTTGATGAAGAAACAGGATTGACTGGCGCAAATGCTTTGACTAAAGGTTTTATGACAGGAACAATCTTGTTAAACTTAGATAGCGATGGTGAGGGTGAACTGTTTATAGGATGTGCAGGCGGCAAAGGAACGATTGCTACTTTCGCTTTTGAGCCTGTCACAGCGCCGGCAACAATGACATATTTGCGCATCGGAATATCCGGATTAAACGGTGGTCACTCTGGATGCGATATTCATAAAGGGTTGGGAAATGCGAATAAAATACTGACGCGTTTTCTGTTTCTGCTGAAAAAGGATTTTCATTTTGTGCTCGCCTCGTTGGATGGTGGAAATTTGCACAATGCAATTGCCCGCGAAGCATTTGCGATTATCGGCATTGAAGGGATTAATAAAGAAGATGTGCGTGTATTGTTGAACTGCTTTACTACTGATATTGAAAACGAACTGAAGTTTACAGATCCCAATATACGGATTACAATGGAAACAGTTGATGCTCCCGACACGTGCTTCAGTGATGTTTTTGCTGAAAAATTAATCAATGCTTTGCTGGCTTGTCCGCATGGAGTCATCGGCATGAGCCATGCCATCGAAGATTTGGTTGAGACCTCTACCAACCTGGCTTCAATCAAAACAACGGACGATCATAAGGTCGTCGTCGGAACAAGCCAGCGCAGCTCAATTGAATCGGCTAAAAATGCCAGTGCCGATCAGGTGGCCGCTACATTTTTATTAGCAGGTGCTGATGTCAAACACGGTGAGGGTTATCCCGGCTGGGCACCCAATCCTGATTCCAAAGTTTTAAAAACAGCCAGGGAAACCTATCAGAAATTATTTGACAAAGATCCGCAGGTCAAAGCAATCCATGCAGGTCTGGAATGCGGATTGTTTCTCGAAAAATACCCATCTCTCGATATGATATCTTTCGGCCCGACAATGCGGGATATACACTCGCCTAACGAACGCCTCGAAATCGCTACTGTCGAAATGTGGTGGAATCATTTGTTGGCATTACTGAAAAATCTCACATAAAATATAATCCCCTTATAAACGTTAATACTCTATTGAGCGTCAAGAATTGAGAATGGGAAAACAGGATAATTCGAAGAAATCGGGGAAACAGGGGAAATTGCAATGCAAAATCCAAAATCCCTTATCTCCCTTTGAAAGAGGAAGGAGGAGATATCAATTCTCTCCTGAATCAAGTTCAGGGCTCAATTCTCAATTCTCAATTATTAAAATAAAACCCGTTTTATTTTTATCTTTCATATTGTGGTTCAGTATATTGGCCGGATGTGCAAGATTCGACGATTTTTCGACAAATCCGAATCACCGGTTATTATTTTCGCTCGATACGCTCGCATTCGACACGATATTTTCAACTATTGGATCTACCACAAAGCAATTTTTAGTATATAATCCCAACAATGAAGCGTTGAAAATCGAATCAATCGTGTTAGCAAGCGGAGGAGCTAGCGGATTTCGTTTTAATGTGGATGGGAGGAAAGGCGATTCGTTTCAGGGGATAGATATTTGGAAAAAAGACAGTTTGTTTATCTCTGTTGAAGTTACGGTCAATCCGAATGGCGCCAATCAACCGATAGTGATCGAGGATTCAATCCTCTTTCTTACAAACGGGATCAAACAATCTGTCCTGTTACAAGCCTACGGACAAGATATTCATTTATTGAAAGGAGGTGTTATATTTTTAAATGACACAACACTATCTGCAGATTTACCCTTCCTCATATACGATAGTTTGATTGTTGCCGAAGGGGCTACATTAACAATCACACAAGGAGCAACATTTTATATGCACAACCACTCCAGGCTGATTATTTCAGGCACGGTAAAAGCAAAAGGTACCCCCGATAATCCCATCGTTTTCAGAGGAGACAGATTGGATTATATTCCGCTTCCCGACATGCGTTTGCTCTACGATGTGATTCCAGGACAATGGGGAGGTATATATTTCAATACAACAAGTTTTGAAAATGAGATTGATTATATGATTGTACGTAACGGACTTACCGGATTGACTTTTCGCGAGTCTTCACCCGACAGAATCAAGTTACAAATCAACAACTCACAGATAACCAATATGGACTCAACAACGTTTGTGGCATCAAATTGTTTTATTACAGCTGTAAACAGTGAGTTCAGTAACGCGACATACTCAAATGTCTTTTTAGCCGGTGGAAGATATCAATTTACACATTGTACGCTGGCAAACTATAAGTTGTTGGGGAATGCACGATATCCGGGTTATACTTGTCTGGCACTGGCAAATCAAATAGATAATAATCACACATCGTCTTTCACGCTTCATCAGGCTTTTTTTGATAATTGTATTATTGATGGAGGCCATTCGGCCGATTCGACACAATTGTATGGTGGTGAAATTTTCTTTAATACTTCCGAACAGGATAAACAGGGAAATCCGGAAACATTCAATTACCGTTTCACTTCCTGCATGATAAAAACCGCCCATGTGGATAGTGAACGCTTCAATCATTGCCTCTTTATTACAAGCCCTTCTTACTTAAAAAATGGCCTGAAAGAAGATAATTATGCTTTCGATTTTCGTTTGGCCAATGAATCTGCCGGCATCGGAATGGCAGATCGTACCATTTCTGCACAATATCCGGTTGACAGATATGGGGTGAATCGCCTGACAAGTCCTGATGGCCCGACAATCGGGGCGTATGAGTATGTGTATCAGGAAGATATATAGAGTTAAGAGTTTAGTTATATCATTAAATCTTTAAATCTTTAAATTTTAAATCTTTAAATTAAGCAATATATCTAATGGTTAGTGGTTAGTGATTAGTGATTAGTAGTTAGTGATAAATTATGAACTGCAAAAGTCCCGCAGGGACGATATTTTATTAACCGTAGGTTTTAACCTACGGACAAAGAATAGCATAAGTCAAAAGTCCCGCAGGGACGATACGCTGACTTGATTGACTTATAATATAAATAATTTTCGATTTTCAGATGCATCATTTTAGAAAAAATTCGTTTATAATATTTGTTTTTTGTGTACTCTTTCTGCCTGTTGCTTGTGCTCAGGTTTCTCCGCATGACTTTCGGGTGATGTTTTATAATGTGGAGAATCTGTTTGATACGGTTGACAATCCTGATACAAATGATGATGAATTTACACCAAACGGTACACGCAGATGGACCCCACGACGCTATCATGCACATTTGCAGCAGACTGCCAAGGTAATCAATGCAGTGGGCGAATGGGATACGCCTGCGCT
>JGI24705J35276_12238701_pt1 | contig 39641 bp, 34 predicted proteins | sample TergutNt197P4_FD_35276 | JGI IMG/M metagenome (IMG submission 35276) | reverse complement strand
GTGCGTTCTGATTACCGCGGCGATCCCGCAGTGCAGGGGAGGATGTTCCAAGGAGGATATTCCGATGAAGAACAGGCTTCTCACTGGCATTATTGCGGCGACGATCGCTGCGACGGTAGCCGCCGCGCCGCCCGCGCTCGCCAGATTCGGTGGCGGTGGTGGTGGACATGGTGGCGGCTTCGGCGGTGGTGGTGGCTTCGGTGGCGGAATGCGTGGGGGAGGCTTCGGCGGCGGCTTCGGCGGTGGGATGCGCGGAGGCGGCTTCGGCGGCGGCTTCGGAGGCATGCGCGGCGCAGGTTTTGCCGGCGGCATGCGTGGTGGCGGTTGGGCCGGTGGTGCCAGGTTTGGGGGTGCGCCATTTGCTGCCCGTGCGGCCATGACACCCGGCTTTGCCGGGAGGGGCTGGGCCGGAAGGGGCTGGGCCGGGAGACCCTTTGCCGCTCGGGCAGCCTTCGGCCCGCGGTGGGGAGGAGGATGGGGTTGGCGCGGTCGCGGCTTCCGGCGCAGGGCTTTCTGGGGCTTCGGGGCGCCCTTCATTGCCGCTGGCTTTTATGGCGCCGATTATTATGGCGGTTGCTGGCGCCAGACATGGACGGACTTTGGATGGCAGTGGGTCAATGTGTGCGGAGATACTTGGTTCTGAGCAGGTTCCGGAAAAGTGTCCTACGGTTTTCCCGCGCGACAAACGTGGGGCGTTTGCGCGGAGAACCTGCGACAAAACAAAAACCTGAGCCGCGCCGCGGCGTTGTCGCGATCGCCACTGGGTAGTTCCGCCTTGCCCCGGAACGGGGTAATCTGGTGGCGACCGTCGCGCGGAGCATGGGACCATGACCGGAGGTCACCGCCGCATTCTGGTTGTCGAAGACGACCTGGAAACCGCAGGCCAGCTCGCGGAGGAGCTCACGACCAGTGGCTATGAGGTTGATCTCGCCGCCACCGGCCACGAAGCACTGACCCGCGGCACTGCGCGTGACTACGCGGTGATCACCATCGACCGCATGCTGCCGGATATTGACGGCATCGCCGTGATGCGCCAGTTGCGCGATGACGGCATAGCGGCTCCTTTCCTCATTATCAGCGCGCTCGGCGAAGTTGATGATCGTGTGCGTGGCTTGCGCGCGGGCGGCGACGACTATCTCGTCAAGCCGTTCTCCTTCGTCGAGCTGTTGGCTCGGCTGGAAGCACTTGGCCGCCGCAGCGAGACGATCGCGAAGGAAACCATACTGCGGGTGGGCGATCTCGCGATCGATCTGATCGCGCGCACGGCCAGCCGCGGGGGCAAGAAGATTCCGCTGTTGCCGCGTGAATTCCAGCTCCTGGAATATCTGGTGCGCAACGAGGGGCGCGTGGTGTCGCGTGCGATGTTGCTGCAGCATGTCTGGGACCTGCATTTCGACCCGTCAACCAACATCATCGACGTCTATGTTGGTCGCGTGCGGCGCAAGGTCGACGATCAGCAAGCCTATCCCCTGATCCATACGATCCGCGGCATTGGATATTGCCTCCGTGCTCCTGGCTAAGACGCTCCGCTCCTCGACTTTCAAGCAGGCGCTGCTTGCGATTGCGGCGTTCGGCCTGATCGTTGCGACGATGATCGCGTATGTCTATTTCGCGACCCTCGCCTATGTGCGTGACCGGGTCGGCGACGGCGATTTCGGCCATTTCGCCACCAGGATAGAGCTGGCGATGATCGCCGTCGGCGCGCTGCTGCTGGTGCTTGCAGGACTGGCGGCGGTGCTGGTGACACGCCGGACGGTCGGCAGAATCGAACAGATCAATGCCACGAGCCGGGCCATCATGCTGTCAGGCCTCGATCAGCGCATTCCTCTCCTCGGCAGCCATGACGAATGGGACCGCGTGGCCGAGAACCTCAACCACATGCTCGATCGCATCGAGACTCTGATGGCGGAGGTCAAGGAGGTCAGCGACAACGTCGCGCATGATCTGCGCACGCCCTTGACGCGCATGCGCGGACGGCTGGAAAAGGCCTATCACGCTCCGCGCGACAGCGAATGCGATGCGGCGCTGATCGGCGACACCATCGCCGATCTTGATGCCGTGCTCGGCATGTTCACATCCATCACGCGAATATCCGAGATCGAGACTCGCGCCCGCAAGGGCGCGTTTCGAACCGAGAACCTGGCAGAGATCGCAAGTGAGGTCGTCGAGCTCTACGATGCCGCCGCCGAGGAGGTCGCGACCCATCTCTACCTCGCCGGCGATAGTGAGGTGAAGGTGACCGGCGATCGCGACCTCTTGTTCGATGCTATCGCCAATCTCGTCGACAATGCGATCAAGCACGGCCGCTCCGGCGGGCAGGTGCTCGTGACCTGCAAGGACAGTGAAGGCGGCGCGATGATTTCGATCGCCGACGACGGCCCCGGCATTCCGGCCGACCAGCATGACCATGTGTTCAAGCGCTTCTATCGACTTGAACAGAGCCGCTATGCGCCGGGCAACGGCCTGGGGCTGAGTCTGGTCGCTGCGGTTGCGCGTCTGCACGGGGCGCAGATCGAGCTGCGCGACAACGCGCCCGGACTGGAATTCAGGCTTCTATTTTCCAAGCCCTGACACTTTCCAAGCTCTGACACTTTCCGAGCTCTGACACTTTCAAAGTCCTAAGCAGGTGCTGCTCGTCGAACTCCAAAAAATGTCTCACGCCCTTAAGCCTAGGGAGGCGCCAACTTCTTTATTGCAACGGGTATCATGCTATCGAGCTCCTCGCATTCACCCCGCCGAACCGCGTCCTCCAGACCAGAGACGAAATTGAGCATCAAATCGATACTCCTGAAAAGGCCAAATCTGTTCAAGTAAGCATCGATAACTTTCTTGGAATCTTTCAATATAATTTCTGTTTCAATTACAGAATATCCCCCCTCCGGGCTGCCAAAATCGTAGCCATCTACGGCTGCTTCGGGCGTATTGAGGGCGAAGCGGACTTCGATGAGAATGGGGTTTCTTTCCTGTATCCTTGGAGAGTTAAAATACCTCATCACGTGGTCTAATTCGGTTGCGGCATACACATAATCTGTCATGCCGTTGTATTCTATCTCCGTATAATTTCTCATTTCGTCATGCAGATTATGCAAATCCAGATTATCAACTCCCCAGTTGTGAGGCCGGACATCGCCGCCCAGTCCAATGTATTCCATTCCATGTTTCATTGAGATCGCAGATATGTTCTGCCAATTCTCCTTGACTAGGTACCATCTGCCCATCGCATGTCTCGCCCTGACTGAAGTCCAGACTCCTATTTTCCAAGCCTTGATTGTTCAAGCCTTGATTGTTCAAGCCTTGATTTTTCAAACGCTGCGCGGGACGAATGCGTCCAGCCTCCTTAAAGATTGATCACGCCGCGGCGTGCGGCATGCGCCACGGCGTCGGTTCGCCCGACGGCGTCGAGCTTGTCGAGCAGCGCGCCGACGTGAAATTTGACGGTGTGGACGGAGATGCCGAGCTGGCGCGCGATAACCTTGTTTGACGCTCCCTCGGCCATCAGTGCCAGCACGTCGAGCTCACGCTGCGTCAACTCGATATCGCCGGGTGACGCCGTGATGTGCTGTTCGCGCAAGATGACCGTTGCCGCTTCCCCTGGCGCGGCGAGGCGCAAGCCGGCAATACCAGCGAGCAGCGATGCCAATCGGTCGGCAAGAACGGGATCGTCGATCTCCAGCGAGAGGACGATCTCCGGCTCAGTTTCCTCGCTCACGCCTCCGGCCTCTCGCCGATCGTCACCTTGAAGCTGACCGGTTCGCCGCCGCGACGCACTGCCAGATCGATGATCGAGCCGACGCTGTCGGGCCCCAGCGTCCGCGACAGCGCGCGTACGCCCGACAGTTTCTCGTCATTGATGGCAACGATCACATCGCCCTGCCGGACGCCTGCAGCGGCGGAGGGACCGGCCTTGTCGACATTCATCACCATGGCGCCGATGCCGTCATCAAGCCGCACCGGTTGCAGTCCAAGGCCGAGATATCCGCGAGCGATACGACCATGAGTCTCCAGGCGGCTCGCGACGCGTTCGATGGTGGTGGTGGGGATCGCCAGCACGCGCCGCGGCCCCAGCACCGCCATGCCGAAGGCCTGGCCCGATGCGTCAAGCGCGAGCCCACCCTGCTGGCTGTGATGCAGGCGGACATCGAGCTCGATTCGGGCATCGATATCGCCGCCGCGCAGACTGCGCCAGCGACCACCTGAGTGCGACACCATCCCAAGAGCCGCTGTCGCAGTGCCGCGGCTGGCGGCGACGACAACCGCTAGCGAACCAAGGGCGGGGACGGTCGATGACAGCTGGATGGGCGCGATATCCGCGTCAACCCTCAACAGCGCAATGTCGGTGGTGTGATCGCGGCCGGCGATCACGGCCGGTCGTGTTCCGCCGTCCGGTAGCCTGATTTCGATATCGCCTTCGTCGGCCAGTGCCTCGTCAGCAGTGACGATGAGGCCCGGCTTCCAGACGAAGCCGGAGGCCCGGAGGCGATGCGAGTGCACGGAGACGAGGGCAGGCGCCGCGCGCGCGACCATTGCCGCAAGCGCTGAGGAAAGCGAGGAGAGGGAGGCAGAGTCTGTCATGGGACGCTCCTGTAGCTGCTCTCAATCTGGGACGTCGGGGGTGTTCCGGAAACTGGCCGGATGGGCAGGGCAGGCCGCCGTCAAGCCGCCACCACGATGATCTATGGCGAGGTTGGCTTCGCCCCGCCTTAAGGCAACTGATGGAAGAAATCTCGAGGCCATTCTGATAGCTTTGGCGTTGGCGGCAGGTGCGACCGGGGAGACCTGTGATGCGCAAGCTACTGACCGTGCTGGCGGCGCTCGCGACGCTGAGCCTGACCAATTGCAGTTATAACGTCATCCAGAGCCAGGATGAGCAGATCAAAACCAACTGGTCCGAGGTCGTGAACCAGTATCAGCGCCGCGCCGATCTCGTTCCCAATCTCGTCAATTCGGTCAGAGGCTTCGCGCAGCAGGAAAAGGATGTGCTGCTCGGCGTCACCAACGCACGCGCCAAGGTCGGCAGCATCCAGGCGACGCCGGAACTCATCAACGATCCCGCCGCGTTTCAGAAATTCCAGGCCGCCCAGGGCGAACTCTCAAGCGCGCTGTCGCGCCTGCTGGTGGTGACTGAAAACTATCCCCAACTCAAATCCGATGCGTTGTTTCGTGACCTGATGTCCCAGCTCGAGGGGACTGAGAACCGCATCACAGTCGCGCGCAATCGCTACATCAGGTCGGTGCAGGACTACAACGTCACCATCCGCTCGTTCCCGTCCAATCTCACAGCCATGGTGTTCGGCTACAGGGAGAGGCCGAATTTCTCGGTCGCGAATGAGAAGGAGATCGCAATCCCGCCGAAGGTTGATTTCAACCCGGCGCCTGCACCTTCGAAGTAGGCCCTCTGCCGCAATGTGCGCCACACGACTCGCTCCCGTCATTCCCAGCGAAAGCATTTCGCGGATGATACGAGGCGCTTTGCTGCTTGCGTTTCTCCTCACCGCATTCGCGGCCCACGCCGATGTCGCGGTGCCGCCGCTGACGGGGCGGGTGGTCGATCAGACCGGCACGCTGAGCGCCAGCGACATCGCCTCCCTGACGAAAAAGCTCAGGGATTTCGAAGACAGCAAGGGCAGCCAGCTCGCGGTACTGATCGTGCCGACAACGCAGCCCGAGACGATCGAGCAGTTCTCGATACGGGTTGCGGACGCCTGGAAGGTCGGCCGCAAGAAGGTTGATGACGGGGCGATCCTGGTGATTGCCAAGAACGACCGGCGCCTGCGCATCGAGGTCGGCTACGGCCTCGAAGGTGCTCTGACCGATGCCACGAGCAGGCGCATCATTGATGAAGTGATCACGCCAAAGTTCAGAAACGGAGATTTTGCAGGTGGCATCTCCGCGGGCGTTGATCGAATGATCCGCGTCATCAACGGAGAGCCCTTGCCGGCGCCATCGCCACCGCAATGGCAGGGTTCCAATCTGTTCGATACCATCGCCAATCCCTTCACCATTTTTGCAGTCTTTGCGTTGGGCATGATGTTCCGAACCATCTTCGGACGTTCGGTGGGGGCGGTTGCCTCTGGTGGTGTGGTCGGGCTGGTGGTCTGGTTGATTGCCGGTTCGATAGCTGCTTCACTGATCGCGTGCGTCATTGCGTTCGTCTTCACGCTCATCGGCGGTGTCTTCCCGGCAGGAGGGCCAATCGTTGTGGGTAGAGGTGGTCTGGGCGGTTCCTGGTCCGGTCGCGGAGGCGACTGGGGCGGCAATAGCGGCGGGTTCAGCGGCGGGGGTGGTGGCTTTGGCGGTGGCGGCGCATCCGGGAGCTGGTAGCATGGGCATCAAGCGCATCGGAAAGCATCTCGTGCAACATCACTGGCGGGTGAAGCAGGTGTTTCCGCAAAGAGTGCTCGACAGCATCGAGCAGGCGATCAAGCAGGGTGAGGCCACCCATTCCGGCCAGGTACGCTTTGTGGTGGAAGGCGCGCTCGGCGATACGTCTCTCTTCCGCGACCAGCCAGCGCGTGAGCGTGCACTCGACGTCTTCTCGCATTTGCGGATCTGGGACACCGAGCTCAATAACGGCGTCTTGATCTATCTTCTGCTCGCCGACCACGACGTCGAGATCGTCGCCGATCGCGGCATCGATGCGAAAGTCGGAGCTGCAGGCTGGGAAGCCATCTGCCGCGCGATGGAGGCTGAGTTCAAATCCGGCGAATTCGAGGGCGGCGTGATCAGGGGAATCGAGGCGGTGTCGCGCGAACTCGCCAGACACTTTCCGCCGCGCCGTCCGCAACGCAACGAGCTGCCGGATGAACCGGTTGTGTTGTGAACTGGGAGCGCAAGGCTGCTTAGCCTGCGCCGACTCCTGCCTCACCGTTCTGCTTATAGAAGGCTTGAGGATAGGGAACGCCGCCGAGCACGAGTGTCGCTTCTTCTGCCCAGCGAACCACCTCAACACCGACCGAGGGAAATTTCTCGACGTTCAGTTCGTTTTCGTCGGCGGTAACCGCGATTGAGCCGCAAACGCTGCCATCGCTGCCCCACACAGGTGCGGCGACCGAATTGACGCCTTTGCGAAAGCCGCTTTCGGATGTCGTATAACGACGCCGCCGCAAATCGGCGATTCTGCCGGCAAGTTCAGAGGGATCGAATCCAGCGAACTCGGTCGTGCCGCGTACAACAGGGGTCGCAAGCTTTGCGCATTCCTCGGGCGTCAGGAATGCAACGATCGCCATGCCGGCGGCTGTTGCAGCGATCGGCACGCTGGTACCGAGTTCTGTCGAATAGGTCAGCCCCTTCACTCCCTCCACCTTGTCGAAATAGGTTGCGAAGGGCGCGTTGTTCAGGATGAAATACGCGGTATAGCCAGTCGAATGCGCAGCATGTCGCAAGATCGGGTGCACGGCACGGCGATAAATATTATCGCGCAGCAACTGCGCGCCTATCTCCCAGGTCATCAGGGTTGCGCAGTACTTCCGTGATTTCGCGATCTGTTCGGCGTAGCCCAGTTTGACCAGGGTGCCGAGCAGCCGCTGCACGGCGCTGAGATTCATGTTGATGCTGCGCGCCAGCTCGGTGATGCCGATCGGCTCCCGTGCGTTGCAGAGAGCTTCAAGAAGTCTCAGGCCCTTTGTCAGCGTCGTGCTCATCCGAAGTCCCTCACTCAACTAATATCATATATCGACACTTCGTCGATTCTGATTTTAGTTGCAATCTCGAATTTCATCTATATCATATCTTATAATGATCATTCGATATCGATATTCGATACTTTGATAAGCGGAACAATCTGATGGATATGGATAGCGGCGCCTGGGAGCTGCCTGAACACTTCATCATGCTGCGCGACACCATTCGCCGGTTTATGGAAGACGAGGTGCGCCCGGTTGAGGAACGCCAGCCGCATGACTGCTATGCCCTTCCCGCTGACGAACTGGAGGCGCTACGCGCCAAGGCCCGCGCAGCGGGGCTGTGGTGCATGGCCTCACCTGAACAATATGGGGGAGGCGGGCTAGGCCTTCTTGGACAGGTCATTGTAGCCGAAGAGGCTGCCAAGTGTCGGATGGGCGCTTACGTGCCTGCCTGCGGCGCCTTTGGAATCGATCCGCCGTCAGTGATCTGGCTTGGAAGCGAGGCGCAGCGCGAGAAATACGGTGTTGCGGGTATTCGCGGCGGCAAGAAGAACTTCGTCGCAATCTCGGAGGCGGGGGGCGGCTCGGATCCTGCGCGCACGATTCAGACCCGGGCCGAGCGGCGCGGCGACCGCTACGTGATCAACGGCACCAAGCTGTGGATCACCGGTGCTGAGAAGGCCGATTGGGGTATCGTGTTCGCGCGGACCCAGGCGGGCAAAGGTGAAGGCATCACGGCATTCATTGTTGACCGCGAGACGCCAGGCATCACCTGTCGCGAAATCGGCGTCATTCGCTCCTACGCGCCGTATGAAGTCAATTTCGACAATGTCGAGGTGCCGGAAGCCAACCGCCTCGGCGAGGAAGGGAAGGGTTTTGCGATCTGCCAGAAGTGGCTGGTCCATGCCCGTGTACCGTACGCTGCCGCCGTGATTGGCATAGGGCAGGCTGCCCTCGAAATCGCCATCGATTGGGCCCGCCAGCGCAATGTGCACAAGTCGCTCCTTTCCGACAAGCAAGCCATCCAGTGGATGATCGCAGACAGCGAGATGGAATTGCGGGCGGCGCGGCTGCTGACCTGGCAGGCCGCCTGGAATGGTGATCTTGGCCGCGACATCAAGACCGACGCGTCCATCGCAAAGGTCGTTGCCACCGAGACTGCGGGGCGCGTGATCGATCGCTGCGTTCAGATTCTCGGTGCCATGGGTGTGGCGCGCGAGATGCCGCTTGAGCGGTGGTACCGCGAACTCCGGATCAAGCGCATCGGTGAGGGGCCCTCGGAGGTTCACCGCATGGTGCTGGCGCGCGAGCTTTTGAAGAGGTGATCCCGTGTCGATCGACTTCGAGCTGAATGAGGGCGTTGCGCTCATCACCATCAACCGGCCGGAGCGCGCTAATGCGCTGGATGCCGAGCACTATGCCGGCCTGTCGGCGGCATGGACGCGGGTTCGCGATGACGACGCCGTGCGCGCGGCCATCGTTACCGGCGCCGGCGAGAAGGTGTTCAGCGCGGGGGCCGATCTGAAATCCTGGGTCGGGCGCGAGCGCAAACTGTCGGATCACTGGCTGACTCAGAAGGATCCTCTGCTCAATCGCGGACTCGAAATCTGGAAGCCTGTCATCGCAGCGATCAATGGCGCCTGCGTCGGCGGCGGCATGACCTTGATGCTCGCGACTGATCTGCGTGTCGCGGTCAAGGGCTCGCGGTTTGGGCTTGCCGAAGTGAAGCGCGGCATCGTTGCCGCCAACGGCGGCACGCAGCGGATCATCAAGCAGCTTCCCTACGCGGTGGCGATGGAAATGCTTCTGCTTGGCGAGGAGATCGATGCCGAGACGGCGCTGCGCTGGGGGCTGGTCAATCGCGTGGTCGAGCGGGATGCGTTGATCCCCACAGCCATGGAGATCGCCGCGCGTATCAGTCGCAACGCGCCGCTTGCCGTGCAGGCTGCCAAGGAACTCGCGGTTCGATCTTACGAATTGCCGCTGGCCGACGGGTTGCGCCTCGAGCAGTTTGTCAATCTCGTTCTCCACGGCTCCGAAGACACGCAGCGTGCCAAGGAGGCCTTCGCTGCCAAGCGCCGGCCTGATTTCGAGGGGAACTGATCGTGCTTGCTTCGCCTGCGCCTGCTCCTCTGCCGCTCCGTGGTCTCCGCGTTCTGGATCTCACCCAGATCTACAATGGTCCTTATGCGACCTTCCTGATGGCCATGGCTGGCGCCGAGGTCATCAAGGTTGAGCCGCCGGGGGGCGAGTATCTGCGCCGTCGCGATGGACGCGCGGGTGCCTTCATGCCGTTTGCGATGCTCAATGGCTGCAAGAAGTCGATCTCCCTCAATCTCAAATCCGACGAGGGGCGCGATCTCTTTCTTTCGCTCGTTGAAGGCGCTGACGTGGTGGCCGAGAATTTTGCGCCTGGGGTCATGGATCGGCTCGGCATCGGCTATCAAGCCTTGCGCCAGCGCAATCCGCGGATCATTTTTGCCTCCGGGTCCGGCTACGGCCAGGATGGCGGCTATCGCAATCTGATGGCGATGGACCTCACCGTGCAGGCGATGTCGGGCGTGATGAGTGTCACCGGCTATCCTGACGGTCCTCCGACCAAGGCGGGCGCAGCCTTGTGCGATTTTTTCGGCGGCGTGCATCTCTACGGCGCCATCGTTACAGCGCTGTATCGGCGCGAGCAGACGGGCGAGGGCGGCTGGGTCGACGTCGCGATGCTTGACGCGGTCTATCCCGCGATGGCCTCCAATATCGGCATGCTCTATGGGGAGCGCGACGACATTCCGTCACGCACCGGTAACCGGCACGGTGGGCTGTCGCTGTGTCCCTACAATGTCTATCCGACGGCCGATGGTTACATCGCCATCATCTGCAACAACGACAAGCATTGGCAGGGCCTGCTGACCGCTATGGGACGCGCCGATTTTGCTCAAGATCCGCGCGTGCTGACCATGGCGGATCGCGTCCGTAATATGGACTTCGTCGATGCCATGGTCGCCGACTTCACCCGCACCCTGACCAAGGCCGAGCTGTCGCCGTTGCTGCTGGACAACAAGGTGCCCTTCGCGCCGGTGCGCGATCTGCCTGAGGTGATGCAGGATCCAGTGCTCCATGAGCGCGGTACGCTGTTCGAGGTGGACCATCCGGCCTATGGCCGCCTCACGCTGAATGGTTCGGCGCTGCGGTTCTTCGATACGGAGACGCAGCCCTATAGTTGCTCGCCCGACTACGGACGCGACAACGCCGAGATCTATGGTGCGCTTGGCGTCGATGCGGCGGCTATGGCGCGGTTGCGCGACGAAGGGACGATCTGATGCGAGGCAAGGTCGTCATCGCCGGGGTAGGCAACACGTCCTATGGAAAGCATCCGGGACGCGACAAGGTCGACCTGATCGTCGACGCCGCACGCGAGGCGATCGGTGATGCGGGAGTTGCCAAGGACGAGATCGACGGCGTTTTCGTCAAGATCGCTAATGCGTCGCCGACGATCCTCTACGGCCAGAAAGTTTCCGAGGCGCTGGGGCTGCAGCCGACCATCGGCTGCGCTCTTGACCAGGGCGGGGCGGCGAATGTCAGCCTCATCACCTATGCCGCACTGGCGATCGAGGCCGGCATCATCCGCAATGCGTTGATTTGCTACGGCGACACCGCTCGCACCGGCAGTCACGCGGTCTATCACCGCCCACGTGGCGACGATGCCATCATGGGCTGGTACTCGACGGCGGCCGGCTATGCGATGATCCATCAGGCCTATCGCCAGCGCTACAAGACCCGCGATGAATATTTCGGAGCAGTGGCGGTTGCGGCGCGCGATCATGGTGCACGGAATCCGAAAGCGCAGCTACGCAAGCCGCTCACAATGGATGCCTATCTGGCGGGAGCCTATGTCGTGGAACCGTTGCGGCGCGATGACATGTGCCTGCTTTCGGATGGCGGCGCGGCGATCCTTCTCACCAGCGCAAAGGAAGCCAGAAAGCGCGGCAATGCGAGGGCCGTGCCGGTTCTGGGCCTCGGGCAGGGGCAGGAAAGCTGGGAGGTGCATTTGCGTCCCGATCTGCTTAGTACGCGCGCTGCCGACAGCGCCGAGATGGCATTCAAGCAGGCCGGTATCGGTCGCGATGAAATCTCCTTCGCGCAACTCTATGACTGCTTTACCGTCACCGTGCTGCAGACCATCGAAGATTACGGCCTCGCGCCACGCGGCCAAGCCGGTGTGAAGGCGCTCGCCGAGGGGCTGGGCGTTGATGGCTGGCTGCCGTTCAATACGTCCGGTGGCTTGCTGTCGGAAAGTGGAACGCCGGGGCTCCAGCTCATCATCGAGGCCGTGCGTCAGCTGCGTGGCGAGTCCCATGTTCAGGTGAAGTCGCCGCGCTACGGGCTTGTCTCCAACCAAGGGGGATCAATGCACACCCATGCGACGCTCATTCTGGGAGCGGCAGGATGAGCGTGCCAGAGATCATCGAAACACCGATCACGACGCCCTACTGGCGGGCTTTGTCGGAAGGACGGCTCGACTTCCAGCATTGCCGCGCCTGCGGCCATGACTGGTTGCCGGCCCGTGCGCAGTGCCCCGCCTGCCTGAGCGATGACAGCGAATGGCGGCCAGCATCCGGCAAGGGGCGGATTATCTCGTGGGTGGTCTATCGCACCGCCTATGCGCCACATCTGGCGGAACGTGTGCCTTACAATGTGGCGATCGTTGAACTCGTTGAAGGGCCGCGTCTGATGACCAACATCATCGGTCATCCAGACGGGCAGGGCCTCAGCATTGGGGCACCCGTCGAACTGGTGATCGAGACTGATTTCGGACGCGCGTTGCCGCGCTTCCGTCTGGCGAAAGCCTGAACCTTTCGGGGGGTGCCCGACCGAACCGACCGGGTGGCGGATTATCGCCACTAGGTCAATTGACGAAACTATCGCCCGGCGCCTCCGGCCCGGCATCGCAAGAGGGATCGAGTCCATGTCGCAATCCAACGAGAAGAACGGCGCAGAAATCATCCTGGATCATCTGATCGGGCAGAACGTGCCTTACATGATCGGTGTGTGCGGTCATGCTGATGTTGGTTTGATGGACGCAGCAGTGGATCGGAAGGACCGCTTTGGAACGATCTCCGTCCACAACGAACAGACCGCTGGTTTCATGGCGGATGCCTACTATCGCGTGACGCGTCAGCCGCTGGCGACCTTCACGTCGGTCGGGCCCGGCTCGATCTCCATTCAGGTGGCGATCGCCAATGCGATGTTCGACAGTTCGGCTGTGTTCGCCATCACCGGCAACATTCCGACTGCACAGTTCAACCGGATGCCGTTCCAGGAGATCGGCACTCACTATCAGGCGGATTTTCCGTCCGCGATGCGTCCCTATGTGAAGCGCTCGTATCAGGCTTTCCGCGCAGAGATGCTGCCGGCGATGATGCGCCATGCCTATTCGACGATGGTGTCGGGCAAGGTCGGTCCGGTTCATCTGGACGTGCCGATGAACGTGTTCGGCGAGACGACAACCGAACAGGCGGAGTTCTCGGAGGATTGGCGCGGCAACATCAGCCAGAAACCGGCGGCTGATCCTGCATCCCTGGCGCGCGCGCTCGATATGCTGCTGACGGCGGAGCGTCCGGTCATCATTGCGGGCAACGGCGCGCTCGGAGAGCGCATCGAGGCCGACCTCATCAAGCTCGCTCGCATGCTGCATATTCCGGTGGCATCGACCGCACAGGCCAAGGGCGTGATCGACGAAACCGATCCGCTCTGCCTCGGCCCGCTGGGGCGCGACGGCGTCTATCCGTCCAATCGCGCCACACGCGGATGCGACGTTGTGCTGGCACTGGGCACGCGCTTCGGCGATCGATCGTCGGCGTCGTGGAGGCCCGGCGCGACGCACAACATCCCGCCGCAGAAGCTGATCCATGTCGATATCGACCCCAATCAGTTCGGCCGCAATTATCCTCCGGCACTCGGCATCGTCGCGTCAGCGAGGACCTTCGTGCAGCAACTGCTTGCCGCGCTCGCCGACCGGCAGGGTGACGTCACCAAGTCGATCGCGGCACGCAAGAGCTGGAGCGAGAGCTGGCAGGGCTGGAAGCGCCAGTGGGATATCGACGTTTATGCCGGCGCAAACCGCAGCGACGTGCCGATCCATCCCGACCGCATCCTCGGTGAACTGACCAAGGCGCTGCCACATGATGCGATCATCTCTGCCGATATCGGCATGAACCACACCTGGATCGTCCAGCAATGGCGCGTGCGCACAGGCGGCCTGCTCATCCAGTCCGGCGGTCTTGCGGCGATGGGCATGGGCGTTTGTGGCGCCGTCGGCGCCAAGCTCGCCGCGCCAGATAAGGTGGTGGTGTCGTTCTCCGGCGACGGCGGGTTCATGATGCATTCCAATGCTGTCGCGACTGCCGTTGAGTATGGCCTGCCGGTGATCTGGGTGGTGATGAATAATTGCGGCTATGTGTCGATCCGCGATCTGCAGCGCGGCTTCTACGGTCGTGAATCGGCAACCCGCTTCCGCAACGAGCAGACTGGCGAACTGCAATCCCCCGACTACGCGCTGATGGCCCGCGCCATGGGGGCGGACGGCATTCGTGTCGAACATCCGGATCAGTTGGGGGCAGCCTTGCAGGCAGCCATCGCCAGCGGCCGGCCGACTGTGATCGATGTCCGCACCGAGCCCGACGTGAAGCGGTTCACCACTGCCGTACTCGACTTCCCGCCGTTGCTCGGCTCAGCGCCGAATTACGATCCCGATCCCGTGCGCTGATGGAGTCGATGATGTCCGTTCGGAAGCTCGACCTCTTTATCGGCGGCGCTTGGGTCCCGGCTTCAAGCAGTGAGGTGCTCGATGTCGTCAACCCGGCCACCGGCGAAACAATCGCCCATGTGCCGGTGGCGACACCCGCGGAACTCGATGCCGCCGCGGCATCTGCAGCAGAGGGCTTTGCGAAGTGGCGACGTACGCCGCCAGCGGCGCGTTGCGCCATCATTCTGCGAGCGGCGGGGTTGCTGCGTGAGCGGCTGGAGTCGATCTCCGCGGTAATGTCCTCCGAGCAGGGCAAGCCGTTGCAGGAAGCGCGGGCAGAGACACTGCGCGCGGCCGAATTGATCGAATGGGCGGCGGAGGAAGGCCGCCGCACATATGGTCAGACGATCCCGGCGCCGGATGGCACGCGCTATCTCACCTTCTGGGAGCCGATCGGTCCTGTGCTGGCGCTGACACCGTGGAATTTCCCGCTCGTCTCTCCGGCACGCAAGGTGGGCAGCTCGCTGGCAGCCGGATGCAGTTGCATCCTCAAACCCTCGGAGATCACGCCGTTGTCGGCGATAGAACTGGTGCGCGCATTCGCCGATGCGGGTCTGCCGCCCGGCGTGCTGAATCTCGTGCTTGGCAACCCCGCGCCGATTTCCCGGCACCTGCTCGAACATGATGTGGTACGCGCCGTCACCTTCACCGGCTCGGTGCCGGTCGGCAAGTCACTGAGCGAGCAGGCCGGACGGTTGATGAAACCGGCGCTGATGGAGCTTGGCGGACATTCGCCGGTCATCGTGTTCGGTGACGTTGATGTCGAGAAGATCGCCAAGGCGGCGGTCACGGCGAAATTCCGCAACGCCGGTCAGGTGTGTACGTCGCCAACACGTTTCTACGTGCAGGCAAGCATCTACGACGCGTTCGTTGCAGCGTTCGCACGCCACGCCGCTGCGCTGCGGCTCGGGGCACAGGGCGAAGGCACCGGCGTGATGGGGCCCGTGGTGAGCGAGCGGCGTCGCAAGGCGCTGTCGGACCTGATCGAGGATGCGTGCGCGAAGGGAGCGCGCGTGATGACAGGCGGGAAGTTGCGCGCGGGAGCCGGCTTCTTCCTGGAGCCGACCGTACTCGCCGACGTTCCCGCCGCGGCGCGCATCATGAACGAGGAGCCGTTTGGGCCGGTGGCTGTATTCAATCGCTTTACGGCCGTCGAGGAGGTTCTGGCGGCGGCCAATGGTCTGCCGTTCGGGCTGGCAGCCTATCTCTTCACGACCAATCTGGCCGCGGCGCGGCAGGTTTCGCAAGAGCTTGACTGTGGCATCGTCGGCGTCAACAGCTTCTCTGGCTCCAACCCAGAGACTCCGTTCGGCGGCAACAAGGACAGTGGTCATGGTCGCGAAGGCGGCACGGAAGGTGTGCGCGAATACATGACACTGAAATTCATTGTGGAGGGTACGTTGTGAGTGATGGGGGGCGCAAGGTTCTGCGAAAGGCTCTGATCGTCGGAGCGTCAGGCATGGTGGGAAGCAACCTCTACGCCCGCCTCTGCAAGGAGTCGGACTGGGACATCGCCACCATGTCGCGGCGACCCGTGCCGCAGGGCAGCGCCCACCCGCATCTGTTCACCAACCTGCTTGATGCGGCCGCCTGTCGTGATGCTGCGAACTCACTCAATGACGTGACGCACATCTTCTTTTGTGCGCGCGCGGTAGAGACCAACTACGTCATCAAGCTGGACGAGAACCGGCTCATCGTCGAAAATCTGCTGGATGCGCTCGCGCCAGTGAGCAAGCGCCTGCAGCATGTCCAGATCGTTCACGGCATGAAGTGGTACGGCTCCAATCTCGGTCCCTATCGCACGCCGGCGAAGGAAAGCCACCCCCGCCTGCCGGGCGCGAATTTCTACTACGAGCAGCTCGACGCACTGATCGCTCGAGCAGAGCAATATGGTTGGAACTGGTCGACGCTGCGGCCCCATTTCATCTGCGGCGCCGCAATCGGCAGCCCGTCCAACCCAATCTCGACCATCGGCGCCTATGCCGCGATTCTGCGCGAAATCGGCGAGCCGCTCCACTTCCCCGCCAACGAGGCGGTCTGGACTGCCGCCTTGAACTTCACCGATGTAAGCCTGCTGTCGAAGGCGATGGTCTGGGCGGCGACCGAACTGCGTTGTGCAGGTGAGGCCTTCAACATCGTCAACGGCGATACGTTCTGTTGGCGCGATGTATGGCCGCTGATAGCCGCGCAGTTCGGCATGGCACCGGCTGGGCCGAAGCCCTTCGGCATCCGCGACTTCATGGCTGACAAAGCACCGGTGTGGGAGACCATCGCCGCGCGCGCAGGCTTGCGCTGCCACAATGTCAATGACGTCGCTGACTGGGCCTTCGCCGACGTCTTGTTCGCCGGCGCCTGGGACCAGACTACGTCGGTCGTCAAGGCGCACCAGTATGGATTCAATGGCATGGTCGATAGCGAAGAGATGTTCGGCCGGCTTTTCGCTGAATACCGCGCCCTTAAGCTTCTCCCCTAACGGAGCACACCATGGACATCAGCAAACTGAGTTGCACCACTGTCACCTTCGGTTGTCCGGTCGATCAGGCCGTGCTGGCCATGAAACAGGCCGGTTTCACAGCCACCGAGCTGTGGCCGCGCGACTATTACTTCAGCAATGACGGTCCCGATGCAATCATCAACCTGATCCGCGACACCGGCATGACGATCTCGTGCTATCAGAACTTGCGCAACTACGAGGGCATGCCGGAAGCGCAGCGCCCCACCAAGCAGCGGATTGCCGAGCAGCTCTTCTCGCAGATGCAGCTCGTCGGGGCCAAGACGCTCGTGCTGTGCTCCAATGTCGCGCCAGACTGCATCGGCGATGAAGGCCGCATCATCTCGGATTTGCGTCAGCTTGGCGATATTGCTGCGAGCTATGGTTGCCGTGTCGCGTTCGAGCCGATCGCCTGGGGGCGATGGGTGCGCGACTATCGCCACGCCTGGGAGATCGTGAAAAAGGTCGATCATGCTGCGATCGGCATGGTGCTGGACTGCTTCCACATCTTCACTCTCGACTTGCCGCTAGATGGCATCGCCAGCATCGATCGAAACAAGATATTCATCGTCGAGGTAGCGGATTTTGCGCGTGGCCATTTCGATCTGCTCGAACTCAGCCGAGCCTACCGGCTGTTTCCGGGCGAGGGCTACTCGCCGGTCGGCGATTTCGTGCGTGAGGTGCGCAAGACTGGCTACGATGGCATTCTCTCGGTCGAGGTGTTCAACACTTACTACCGGACCATGCAGCCGGACGTCATCGCCAAGCGCGCTCGCGATTCACTGGAACCACTGCTGTGAGTACCGAGGCGATGAAGCCGGGTCAGGCCCGCGAGTGTGACGTCCTGATCATTGGGGCTGGGGCGGCGGGCCTTGCTGCCGCTGTGACGGCGGCCCGGAAGGGACTCAAGGTCATCATCGCCGAGAAGGCTCCCTATTTCGGGGGGACCTCTGCCGTATCCGGAGGCTGGGTGTGGGTGCCCTGCAGCGCCCAAGCCCGCGAGGCCGGTGTCGTTGATGACATCGAGAAGGCGCGCACCTATCTGCGCAGCGAAATGGGACAGCGCTACAGCGCCGCGCATGTCGACGCCTATCTGGAAGCGGCGCCGCGCGCGCTCGACTTTTTCGCTCGCGAGAGCGATCTCTCGTTTGAGCTCGGCCCGCTTTATGCGGACTACCACCCCGAGTCCCCCGGGGGCATGGCCGGTGGCCGCGCTTTGGTGGCGGAACCTTATGATGGCCGGAAGCTGGGTCATGAGATCAGCCGTCTGAGGCCGCCGGTTCCTGAAACGACGTTTCTCGGGATGGCGGTCGGGTCCGGCAAGGAGCTGAAGCAATTCTTCAATGTCACGCGTTCTGTCGTGTCCGCAGCCTACGTCGGGATGCTGCTGGTGCGTTTTTTCCGTGACAAGCTCGTCTATGGGCGCGGCATGCGTCTCACCAACGGCAATGCGCTGGTGGCGCGACTTGCGCGCACCGCCTTCGCGCTGGGCGTTGAACTACGCACCGAAGCGCCCGCGCTTCGTCTTCTCGGCGACAGCACTGGTGTGACAGGCGCGGTTGTCGCGGAGAACGGCCGTGAGGTCGAAATTCACGCGCGTCGCGGAGTTATCCTGACAGCGGGCGGCTTTGCCCACAACGCCGACATGCGCAAGCGCCTTTATCCGCATGTGAAGGCGGGCAGCTCCCACAGTTCTGCCGTTGATCCGCACGTCACCGGCGACACGTTCCGCATGGTGCGCGACGTCGGCGGCGAGATCATCGAAGACTTTTGCAATGCTGCCGCGTGGGTGCCGCTCTCGCTGGTGCCGCGCGACGGTGGTGGAACAGGGTTCTTCCCGCATTTCATCGATCGCGCCAAACCTGGCGTTATCGCTGTGACGCGAGCGGGCCACCGCTTTGTCAATGAGGCGGTGAGCTACCACGATTTCGTTCAGGCCCTGCAGGCGGCCACGCCGCAGGGGGCCGAAGCGGACTGCTGGCTCATCGCCGATCACGCAACGATCAGCAAATATGGACTCGGGCATGTGAAACCGTTCCCAGTGCCGCTAAGGCCGTCGTTGCGCTCGGGGTATCTGAAACGAGGAGCGACGCTCGCTGAACTCGCAAAGAACTGCGGTATCGATGCTGCGGCCTTCGAAGCAACCGTGAGCCGCTACAATGCAACCGCCCAGACGGGGAGCGATCCCGAATTCGGGCGTGGTTCCTCGGCCTATAATCGTTATCTGGGTGATGCCACGCACACACCGAATCCGTGCGTCGGGCCAATTCACAAGGGGCCGTTTTATGCGGTCCGGCTGGTTGCCGGTGATCTGGGGACGTTTGCTGGCATCCGCACCGATGAAGCCGCGCGGGTGCTGACCACCGTTGGTGAGGTCATCCCTGGCCTGTACGCCGCCGGAAACGATGCCGCCAGTGTCATGGCCGGCACGTATCCAGGCGCGGGCATCACTCTCGGGCCCGCCATCACCTTCGGCTATATAGCTGCGCTTCAGGCTGCAGGTGCAGAACCAGCGGAGGCTGAGACGCGATCAGCAAGCTGACGCGGTACCAGAGCGCGCGATCCGCAAGACTGGTTTTGCAAAGCATTAGTGTGGATACGGATACCCACGACGTTCAGAATGAGCGACAAGGCGGCGTCTTCTGGATTTGGGCTGGATCAGCCAGAGCAGTGCGGAAAAAAGAGCCCGGCACGAAGCCGGGCTCAGGTGGAACGAGAAATTCAGGAAGTTCGAGATCAGTATCCCGACCCGCCGAACTTGTAGTTCAGGCGGACAAGCGCCATGTCGATATCCTGGCTGATGCGATCCGTTTTCGTAACATACCTTCCCGATTCAAGAAGGCTGGTGTCTCGGTCTCCCATAAAGAGATGATTATACTCAAAGCCGATCGACCAGTTTGGCGCAAAGCCGATTTCGAGACCGGTGCCGATCGTGCCTCCCCACTGCGTAGTACTTGCGGAGGCTATCTGATAACCTGAATAACGCATATCGAGATTGCTGCCGACCACAGCTGCACCACCCTTCACATAGAGCAATACATTGTTCCAGGCGTAACCGATTTGGCCCGTGATGAGCCCGAAGGAATTGATTTTCGAATTATTGTCGTAGTCAACCCAATACTGACTGATGTTCCCACCCGAGAAATCAGCCCAGTTGCCCTGACCTTCGAGGCCGAATACCCAGTTTGAAGCCTGCCAGCGATAGCCGATCTGACCGCCGAAGGTAGCGCCTGTCGCGTTGTGACAGCCTTCGGCAATAGAAGAAGGTGGATCGTAGAGGTAGTTCCAACAATTGTGCGACGAGCCGCCGCCGCCGTTGATACCGACATAGAGCCCGCTCCAGTCATAGAGCCCGGGCATCATCATGGGCGCCTTGTTGTAGACCGGTGCGCCAAGGTCGGCTGCACTTGCGGGAGCAGTTGCAACGAGAGCCAGGAGGCTCGCGGTGACCAGCAACAGATTTTGTCTCATTTGAACACTCACAACTAATAACTAATCGCTTTTCCTCTCGCATTCGGTTTTCGTCATCCGAGAGGCTGTGCTTCGAAATACTCTGCAGCTCATTCCTCAGCTATCCCGCGTTTAGGGGGGGTGGGGCCGTCCCGTTGGGCTCTGTTGCAAAATCGATACACCATTGCATGCATTTTGTTTCAGTTGAGACGGCACGGCTGCTCTGCGCCGCAACTCCAATCCTGCATTCAAGGGAATGATGCGGGCTCAAGCTCAAAGAGTCGGCGGAGCGTCTTCCTGGCGGCTGGGCTTATGGGGACAGCTCCAAACCCTGCCAACGCACCAGGGGGTCACCGCAGGGCCACAACGGCCCGGTCTGCAAATCGCTCCAGAAATTCGCACGTACATAGATATTGCTGTGAAAATATTTCAGCTTAAAGTCCCCCCAATGGGGAATTATCGCAACGAATTATCGTACATCAAATGTAAAAAGGCCGCCATTGGTGTTAGACAACAGCGGCCACGTCATGTCCCCCTACGTCACGGCCGGGGTGCATGACTGCCGATAGAGTGAAAATATCGGCTGCCGACTTCATGAACTATCACAGCCCAAGAGTCACTCCCCTGAATAGGGGATTGCACGCACCCAGAATCCTGAATTAACTGCGCAGAATTCATTGGTGTTCGGAGTAGAGTAAAATGGCGTCCCCGGTAATACTTAATGGCTTTGTGAGAGAAATCCAGGCCATGCCTGAATTGAGGGACTGCTTTGTGGGTTATCGAGGCTGTGTTGGGTCTGGGGGACTAGGTTCCCATGTACTTTGCGAACAAACCGCGTGCGTCGAGGGCGCAGTCATTATTGAGGAGCGTATAGTCACCGATCCCGCGATAAATGCAGACACAGAGCGCTGGGCGGATGCCGGACAAACTCCGCCGAATGTGCAACCAGCCGTTGTCGAAACGAGTCCGCTTACCAGCGAATGGGTGGGACTAGGGCTGACATGTGGATTGACTGCGGTGTCGGTGATTGGCCTTATTGCGTCAGGCGCGGCGGAAGTCCCAACTGCTGGCGCGTCGACGTTTGGGGTGGCACTCGCTTGGACCGGCTTGCTCGCCACCTCTGCGCAATGCGGGAACGCCATAGACCGTATTATCAGCCTTTACCGCGATCCGTCTGGGAAGCAGCTTGAAGCCATGGACGCCGACCCGATCTACCAGGACACCATGTTGCTCATTGATCTAATTAGCATCACCGCAGGGCTCATCGAGTTGCCGAGTTCGGTGACGACTCTAAAGGGCATTGTTGAAAACAAGGCCCTCGCCCAGGGCCTGACCAAACAGGAATTGTCGGCAATGAATAAGGCCGGGCGGGGAGAGAAAATTTCTTCACTCGTACGTGAGGTGGGCCAAGAACCGGGAGGTATGGATAGAATTATGGCGGCCGCGCGCGATGCCGGTGTTACCCGAGGACTCCTGAGACAACAGTTGCAGGCTGGTAATGTGTCGGTGGAAGACGCTACAAAATTGTCAAAGATAATAGGTGTGGAGCTGAGAAAGCGATTACTCCGGAACTTGTCGACCTTTTGGGCCACTCCCGCTGCGATAGCAGCCAGTGCTTCACCATCGGGTTTGGTCGGGTCCGCTAGCGGTTCGATAAACTACTCTTTCCATTTGTTGGACGGCGTGCTGTTCGAACCGAGCAAATAAACTCTTCCATCTCGCGCGTTATCCGACGCCCAGATCGCGCAGATCGCTCGCTCGAGGTGCAGAGGCGGGCCTACAGCACCGCCGACAACCTCTTGTAAGCGGCAATTGAAGGCTGCCGAAATGCACATGAACGGCAGCCCTCGGCCCTGGCGCATGTAGCTCGCATTTCCCACCATCACGTGCCAAGGAACCAAGTGGGCAAAATAGTGCAGCGAAAACTTCGTCATGGGACACGCGCCCGACGGTATCAATCAGCGCTACATTCCAACTTGAATCTGTCAAACGGTCCCGCAATGCGCGAAGCAATCAGCCGGCGCATCGTCAAGTTGCTTGGCGCGACGTTGGTAGTTCAGAAGGATGCCCCTGTGTTGCGTTTGCGGAGAGCAGGACAAGCGTCGATTGTATTTTTGGCCCACCCGGTAAAACTAACCAGGATACTGCCAGTTATCCCCTGGATTGTGTTAGCCCGGCGGGCCGGCACCAATTGGCGCAATTCGGCACACCAAGCTCCGTCCGCGTCGGCTACACTTTGGGGCTCGGTGCGGAATTCATCTCAAGCACAACTGGTCGGTCAAGTCGGAGTACGACGTGTTGTCCTTCGGGCGTCACAACTCCAAGACCGATGACCGTAACCCGAACATCCCCGATGACCTTGGCACAGTCATCTCCGACAAATTGTGGATCAATCAGGTCAAGGTCGGGCTGAACTACAAGTTGGGCGGTCAATGACCTCATAGCGTTGCGCGCCAGCATTCAGCGGGCGCGCGGCGTTGTTTATCTGCCTAACCAATTGACATGTGAGCGCTTCGGCAACGTCATGGGATCGCCGCGTCGATCCCGCGCGCATGAAGGTCGTTTCACTGGCGAAGCCGGTGCCACCACCGATGCCGAAGGCGGAATTGAGAAGCGGCAGGCGGCGCGGGCAACGCAAAGCCGGCTTCTGGTAATCCGCATGCGTGATTCAGCGGTCCCCGCCGGCTGAATGGCTGCCCTCTATTATCGCTTATTGTCGGTTGCACCGAAGCCTCCGCCAAGGGTTGGACCCAGATCGTGGCCTGGCCGATCCATCAATCCATAATATATTGATATCGTTATCGTTTTGTCAAAATCCCTACCCCGCGAGCGGGAGAGGTAACCGGGCGCGCAACGATTTTCGGGTTCTCATGCGAACAGAGCGTGATCTCAGCGCAAACGCGTCCCACGCGTTTGTCCGGTCAGACAAAGAGATTTGCGTGAGGCTGGATTCAAACAGGATTGGATCGCGCCCTAAGCCCGATGTGTGAAGCGTCTTTGCCTGCATGGACGGGGCCTGTTGCCGCCCAACGCCTCAGCCAGATCCTCCCAAAGCGTCAATAATTATCGATATTCGATATCGCAAATCGAATAAAAGAAAGTGCTTCCATATTTTCGATAAATGGTGTTGTGATATGAAGGTTGAGCGGCGGCTGTTCCGGAAACAGGAGCGGGCGCTCCATTGCGGAGGACTGAGGAATGCTAAAGAGCAGGGTGGCGGGCTTGTGCGGAGCGATCGCCATGGGGTTGTCGGCGCTGACTTTTGCCGCGCCTGTACAGGCTGAGGACGTCATCAAGATTGGCGACATCAACAGCTACAGCATCTTTCCAGACCATCTTGTCGACTACAAGAAGGGCATGGATATGGCGCTTGAGGAGATCAACGCCGCAGGCGGGGTCAACGGCAAGCGTCTGGTTGTGATTACCCGGGATGACAAGGCGACGGCGGGCGACGCCGTCCGTGCCGCCGAGGACCTGATCTCTCGTGAGCAGGTCAATGCGATTACGGGCACCTATCTGTCCTCAACTGCTCTCGCGATGAATGAGTACGCGCGCCGGAACAAGGTTCTGTTCCTGGCGACGCTGTCATTGGCCGATCGGATGATCTGGCAGGAGGGTAGCCGTTATACTTTTCGTCTGAGGGCAGGTACCTATACGCAGTCGGCGATCATGGCCGAGAAAGCCGCGCAATTGAACAAAAAGCGCTGGGCACTCATTTACCCGAACTACGAATTTGGTCAGCTTGCTGCAGCCAACTTCAAGAGAATGCTACAGGCCGCTCAGCCCGATGTTAAATTCGTGGCGGAGCTGGCGACTCCCCTGGGCAAGCTCGAGGCTGGCGGTGTCGTTCAATCGCTGATCGACGCGCAGCCCGATGCGATCTTCTCGGTGTTGTTTCAGCCGGACCTGTTGAAATTCGTACGAGCCGGCAACACTCAAGGCCTGTTCGAGGGCCGCGAGGTGCTGGGGATGACCGCGGGCGAGCCCGAAAACCTCGAGCCGCTGAAAGAAGACACACCCAAGGGGATGTGGGTGACCGGCTATCCGTGGAATGATGTGAAGACGCCCGAACACGAAGTCTTCCTCAAGGCTTATCAGGCACGCTACAAAACTCGCCCGGGCATTTCTTCGGTCATGGGATACACAACGGCCAAGATCATGGCGGCCGCCTTCGAAAAGGCCAAGAGCACCGACACCGAAAAAGTAGTTGATGCCATGGTCGGGCTTCAGGTGGACATGCCCTGGGGCAAGATTATGTTCCGTCCGCAGGACAACCAGTCAACCGTCGGCTCGTTCATTGGTCAGACCGCAATTAGTGATATCGGGCCCGTTGTGATCAATGGCCAGTACAAGCAGGGCGATCAGTACGAACCGACCGACGCGCAGGTCAAAGAGTGGCGTAAGGTCAACAATTGATCTCCAATAAGCCCTGACCAATCTGTGACCGTAGGCGGCGGCAGTTGCCGTCGCCTATGGCTGGGGTGTCGATCCAGCAGGCGGCTTTCATGCAATTTTCGGGTCTTCTCATCCAAATCCTGAACGGCTTTGCTGAGGCATCGTCTCTCTTCATGCTCGCCGCCGGCATGTCGATCATCTTCGGAGTCACGCGCATCGTGAATTTCGCGCATGGCTCGTTTTTCATGATTGGCGCCTATGTTGCCGTCACGCTCATTGACGCGATGGGCGGTGCCGTCTGGTTCTGGCCATCGGTGCTGCTGGCGGCGGTTGCGGTGGCCTTGGTCGGCCTGCTCATTGAAACGACCCTGCTGCGGCGGATCTATCACGCACCTGAATTGACGCAGTTGCTGGCGACTTACGCGGTCATGCTGATCGTACAGGACGTCGTGCTCTACCTCTGCGGCTCCTTGCCTTTGATGGGGCCCAGGGCGCCGGGCTTTACCGGCGCTGTCGATATTCTTGGACGCAAATTTCCAACCTATAGCCTGTTCCTGATCGTGGTCGGCCCACTCACACTTGCCGTGCTCTGGGCAGTCATCACGCGCACACGCTGGGGCCGCCTCGTTCGTGCCGCGACGCAGGATCGCGACATGGTTGCCGCGCTGGGCATCAATCAGGCCTGGCTGTTCACCTCCGTTTTCGTGCTGGGCACATTTGTGGCCGGGCTTGGTGGAGCGTTACAAATTCCGCGCGAGCCGGCGAGCCTCGATATGGATATTCATGCCATCGCCTCGGCCTTCGTTGTCGTTGTCGTCGGCGGTCTTGGATCGCTGCCCGGCGCTTTTCTCGCGGCGATCGTGGTCGCGCAAGCCAAGGCCATCTGCCTCTGGCTCGGCGTGATCGACATCGGCGGTTTCCAGATTTCCATGTCAAAGCTCACCATCGTGGTCGAGTTCGTTGTGATGGCTGTTGTCCTTGTGCTGCGGCCCTACGGCCTGCTTGGGCGGCCACTCAATTTCGTGCGTCAGAGCCGCGAGGTTGTCAGTTCCACTATCCTCAAGCCGTTGTCGTCGGGCGGCTTCTGGATCGCCGCGCTCGTTTTGATAGCACTCGTCATTGTGCCGCAGCTGCGCGGCCCATTCCCGTATCTTCCCATCCTTGTCCTGGAGATCATGATCACCGTGATCTTTGCCGCCAGTCTTCAATTGCTCATGGGAGCGGGCGGAATGCATTCCTTCGGCCACGCCGCCTATTTCGGGCTCGGCGCCTACGCCGCGGCCATGGCCGCAAGATATATCGGCCTGCCCATAGAAGTTGCGCTGCTGTTCGGAATCGGTTTGGCTGCACTTGGCGCCGCCGCCCTTGGCTGGTTCTCGGTGCGTCTGACCAGTACCTATTTCGCCATGTTGACACTCGCTTTCGCGCAGATCGTCTGGGCGATATTCTATCAGTTTGAAGGCCTCGCGGGCGGCGAAAACGGCATTACAGGTGTCTGGCCCGAGGGCATTTTTGGTTCCAAGGCCGTCTTCTTCTATCTGGTGCTCGCGTGCCTCGCCGCTGCATCGATTTTCCTCTACCGCGTGCTGTTCTCACCCTTCGGCTATGCGCTTCGCGCGGCGCGTGATTCGGCGATCCGTTCCGAATCCATCGGAATGAACGTGAGGCGCCTGCAATGGCTGGGCTTTGTGCTGGCGGGCGGTGTAGCGGGTCTTGCGGGCGCGTTGTTCGTCTACTCCAAGGGCAGTGTTTCGCCGGAAATCCTCACCTCCAAGCGGTCCGTAGATGGTCTGGTGATGGTGGTGCTCGGCGGTGAACATGCCATCGGCGGTGCCGCGCTTGGCGCGAGCATCTTCACCTGGTTGCGCGATGTCATTGGTATTGACGCCGAATATTGGCGAGCCATTCTTGGTGTTATTACGCTCGCGCTTCTGCTGCTGATGCCGCAAGGCCTCGCCCGTCTGACGTTTCGCACAGGGAGCAAGTCGTGAAACTGCTTTCCGTGAGCAATGTTGGAAAGTCTTTCGGCGGCGTGCGCGCCAATGACTCCGTTTCGTTCGACCTGGATGAAGGCGAGCTCCTGGCCCTGATCGGACCGAACGGAGCAGGGAAATCGACCCTCTTCAACATGATCAATGGCCAGTTGCGGGCCGACGCCGGCTCCATCCTGTTCCGGGGGCAGGAATTGATTGGCCTGAAGCCACGCGAGATATGGGCGCTGGGTGTTGGGCGCACCTTTCAGGTGGCACAACCTTTCAACTCGATGACCGCCATCCAGAATGTGCAGGTTGCGCTGATGTCCCGTGACCGCAGGATCTTCAACTTCTGGCGTCGCGGCACGGATTACGGCCACGACGAGGCAATGGAGCTCCTGGGCCGCGTCTCGCTGGAAGATCAGTGGAACAAGCCTTGCAGCCACATGGCCTATGGCGATGTGAAACGTCTGGAGCTTGCAGTGGCGCTGGTCCACAAGCCCCGTCTTCTCCTGATGGACGAGCCGACTGCGGGCATGGCTCCGCACGAGCGGAACGAATTGATGGCGTTGACCAAGCGTCTGGTCGTGGAGAACAGGCTTTCCGTTCTGTTCACCGAGCACAGCATGGACGTGATCTTCGCCTATTCCGACCGAGTGGTGGTGTTGGCTCGCGGCCGTCTGATCGCCGAAGGAACGCCGGCAGAGATGCGGGTCGATCCGAAGGTGCAGGAGGTCTACCTCGGCGCCGGTAACACGTTTGCGGAATCTCTCGGATGACGACGATGGATGCGATGAGCTCACAGTCCGCCAGCGAACAGGCAGCGTCCGCAACGCTGCTTGAGGCCGAAAAGCTCTCGGCCTGGTACGGCGCGGCGCGCATTCTGTTTGACCTTGACTTCAACATACAGCGGGGCGAGGTCGTTGCAGTCATGGGGCGCAACGGCGCCGGCAAGTCGACGACGTTCCTGTCGCTGATGGGCATGATCGAACGCCGGTCTGGCGCGATCCGGTTCATGGGCCGGGACATCTTGCAGAGCCCGAGCTATCGCATCGCTCAAATGGGCCTCGGCTTCGTGCCGGAGGACCGGCGGATATTCACCGATCTCACTGTGGCCGAAAATCTCGACATAGGGCGCCAGGCACCGCGCCACTGGCCGGACGGCACGCCGCTTCATACCTGGACGATCGAGGAGCTGTACGAGATTTTTCCAAATCTGGCCGAGAGGAAAAACCACGGCGCCGGGCGAATGAGCGGCGGCGAGCAGCAGATGCTCACCATCGCGCGCTCACTGATGGGCAATCCCTATCTGTTGCTGCTCGACGAACCGTCCGAAGGTGTGGCACCCGTGATCGTCGAGCAGATGGCGAAGATGATCTTTCAACTGAAGAAAGCGGGAGTCTCGATCCTGCTCTCGGAGCAGAATGTCCACTTTGCGCGCTACGTATCGGATCGCGTCTATATGCTTGAAAAGGGACACGTCACCTGGTCGGGGTCGATGGACGAGTTGACACGCAATCCCGACATTTCGCTGAAGTATCTGTCGATCTGAGCGGTGCGATGGATATCGATCCGAAGAGCCGCACCCCGGAGGAGACCTACAAGCTTATCACGGGCATGATCGTCCCACGCCCGGTGGCCTGGATCACGTCTCTTTCATCCAACGGAGCAGTCAACCTCGCGCCGTTCTCTGCCTACGGCCTTGTGACACACAGTCCACCGATGCTCATGGTGTCGATCGGTAAACGCGACAGCGAGCGCAAGGACACCGGCAAGAACATCGTCTCACGACGGGAGTTCGTCGTAAACGTCGCAAGGTTTGAGGACGCGGAGACAGTCCAGGCGTCGTCAGCCGAATTCGCCTATGGTGAAAGCGAGGTTGAGCGGCTGGGACTTGAGACGGTCGAGTCGGCCGTGGTGTCGGTGCCTCGGCTGGCCATCGCAGTGGCCGCGATGGAATGCCGCCTGCGCGACAAGCTGGAATATTCGGACGTGGACAGCATCATCCTGCTGGCCGAGGTGGCGCGCTTCTACATACGCGACGATCTCATCCGTGAAGGGAAGATCAACACCGGGGAATTGGACCCGCTGGCGCGCGTGGCCGGGCCAAACTACGCACGTCTTGGTCGTTTCGTTTCCATGGTTGGCTAATGTGCCGTCTCCGAATTACCGTTGGAGGGTGCCTATGTCGCGAATCAAGCTAGCTGGGCTTGTTTTTCTTCTCAGTCTTACTGCTGGCTTGGCCAGCGCTGTCGCGTTGCCGGGTCCGGCAGCGTGTCTTCTTGTCGGAGCGATGGATTTGCACAGGCTCCCCGACGGATCACTCACGGATAGCTCGGACCCGGAAGATCAACAGCGTTTTTCCCAACTTGCTCTCGCCGCGCGTGAGAGGATTGAGGCCAAGTTTGGACCTGTTGAGTCAAAGCCGGTTCTCGTCTTCTTCAGTAGTCCGAAAGGGCTCGGCCCCTTTCGACTCAATTCGTACGGGGAATCGCCGGCCATAGGCGGGAGAGCGTGCGCCATGATAGGGCCGAACGGGCAAAACGTCGATGTGGTGGCGCACGAACTGATACATGTGGAGATTCATCACCGGGTTGGGTGGTTGCAGCGATGGCTGCAAGTTCCGGCATGGTTTGATGAGGGTGTTGCCATGCAAGTTGACTACCGGAGTCGCTATGAGCTTCCTGCGGAAGCAATTCCCAATGCCGCGGGCGTCCGAGAACTGAACACGTTCTCGGAGTTCTTCTCCGGCGACGAAAAGAAGGTGGTTTCAAACTATGCTCGTGCCAAGTATGTAGTTGCATCATGGCTTACGCGGATCGGTGAAAAGTCGCTCTACCAACGTCTCGAACGAATGAAGCGTGGCGAGTCGTTTGAAAAGGCTGCGAGAGAGTGAACAGTTAGCCGGTGCCCATTGAAATGACAAAGACGGTCTTGATCACAGGCGGAGGGAGCGGCATCGGTGCGGCTTGCGCGACGCATTTTCTCAATCAGGGATGGCAGGTCATAGCGGGCGGGCTTGACCGGGACGAATCCTTCCCTGACGCGATCGAGTTTCATAGACTGGATGTGACAGACGCCAATGCAATAGAGGCTTTCGTGGCGCGGGCGCCCGCAGAGGTGCATGGCCTTGTCAACTGCGCGGGAATCATCGCGCAAGAGCGCGAGTGGCAAGACGATTGTTTTGCTCGCGTGCTCGATGTGAATCTGACCGCCGCACTGCGGATGGGGACGGCCACGCTGCCGAAACTGATTGCCGGGCGGGGCGGCATCGTCAACATCGCATCGATGTGGAGTCTGTTCGGCTCCGCCAAATCGCCTGCTTATGCTGCGAGCAAAACTGGGCTCCTGGGTCTCACCCGCTCGATGGCCACGGCCTGGGGAGCGAATGGCGTGCGAGTCAACGCTGTGGCTCCAGGCTGGATACGAACCCGGTTGGCTTCCAGTGCGATCAACGATCCCGTGCGTGGCCAGAAGGCTCTTTCGCGAATTCCCCTGGGCCGCTGGGGGGAGCCCACCGACGTTGCGCGCGTGATCGGTTTTCTTCTGTCCAAGGATGCCGCCTACATCCACGGTGCGATGATTCCCATTGATGGCGGCTATGCCATTGCCTGATGGTGGTTCTCGGCACGTTGTTGTGCTGGACCGCAATTTGACCAAGTTGACATTACATGCGGCAGAGTCGCAGTTATCTTGTTAGGGAAAAATGGCGAGCATGTTGTCGCCACCATCCTTAACCCCCGGCGCGTCCCGTCAAGCTATGGTGTCCCTGCTTGCCGTCCTTGAACCCCAAGGGGACGGCAAGGATTCCTCCACAAACAGGCTCCTGGTGTCCCATCCACCAGGAGCCTTTTTGTTGTGAGGCGGCAAAAGCCGCCGCCAAATCCTTCAAGCTGGATGGCTTCTCGAATGCCGTACTGCGCAAGGGCCGCTCGTACCGGCAGCAGGTCCTAGCTGTCAAAAACGCCGCCGCTGCCCTTCGCTGCTGACATACTCGTCCATGATTTTTCCGTGGTCAAGCGGTTGCGCATTGCCTCTGTATATCTCGTAAATCGGGTTGAACCAGACCGGGCACGTCTTGATGTTCATCCTTGCCTTGAGCACCGGGTGGCTGTCAGCTATCCGCTTAACCAACCCATAGTGGTCTACATTAGTGACGAACGGTTTGGGATCTGGTGAGGCAAGAGTCTCGTTTGTTTGGTGGTTCTTTCGGAGCGGCCCTCCCCCTTTCTCGGACATCAGCATGTTGGTGATGATGATGGCAACTTGCTCTTCGGTGTCTGACTGGTGGTCTTGCGGTACAATTCTCTTCTTTTGAATACCTCGCATCGCCCGGTTGGCGTGAACGATTTCGTGCATCAAGACGAACTCAGGCCGATAAAAATTGACATTTTCACATTTCTTACCGGTCGGGCCACAGACGAACGACATGGACGTATCCCTGAGGGTAAGATTTTTGTCGAGGTTCATGATCGGGTTTGCTCCACGTCCCGTTCCGGGCTCATAACTTTCATCAAACTGGCGCGGTGGATTAGCCAATTTCGGGGTTGGGTCTGGATTGTGTCTATAGCAATTAGGGCCGGTGGAGGACGGCGGGAGCGGCGGAAGAGGCGGGGGAGAGGGACCTGCCGCGTATGCATCCAGGGGATTGGCATTGCCGTTAAAATCGACATGTGGATTCACAAGACCACTCGCGTCGATATAGATACTGAGATTTTTGGGAGCAGCGAAAGTCTCTTGGAGGATGGCTTGCCCGACGTAGCTGGACCATACCCAGTCGTTGAGGAGCTTGACGCATTTATCGACATATTGCGGCTCGCCGGTAATGGAGATGTTCTTCCCCATGTAATCGATTTGTTTGTAAATTTTTCCCATGTGCTCAATTTGAAATTCCGCCATCTCTACTTCCAAAGGATTTAGGTGGATGTTTGCGCACAACCAAACCCTAAAGTTGGCCTTGCAGGCAATCCCGCGTTTAAGGGGGTGGCCCATTATTTTTATTAAATCGCAGGCCGGGGAGAAGCGTTCAGTCTTTGTTGAGGTTTCGCGGCCCGGCATCATTGAACCCATATATCGACGAAATAGGCCGCCATTGGGATCAGACAATGGCGGCCCATCACGTCACCCAACGTCACGACCGGGGTGCATGATTGCCGTTGGGACAGAGTATCGGCCGACGATTCATGATTGATCTCGGCTCAAGAGTCACTCCCCTGAATGGGGGATCGTGAAGTCGATCAAGACTTTCGTCCAGTCGAGGTCAGTGATGGCATGACGAAAAGGTACTACCGATACGACTTTAACGACCAGCAAGTCACCTCCGCTCCCAAATAGCTCCCCATCCGCCATGCCACTGCAGCGATGCGCGTGGTTAGCCACTGGGCCGCGCGGTGACACGCGCCTTCGACGAGTTACCCGTCGTCCTGCGGGTGCGCGCTTCTCGACGCGGCCATACCCCCGCCCTCGGCACTCAGGCTGAAAATCCGCTTCTGCCTCCGCTGGATTTCCGGCGTTATCCGAGATTGCACGATCTGGATAAAGTTCTGCGCAAATCGGATAGCCCCAAGGGGGACATTCGCTTCACCGTAACGGCAAGCAAACCCTGAATATGATGCCTGTTCCAATGTTGCCGGGAACTGAGCGGGAGGAAATCCATGTTGCGAACCGCACTACACCTGCATTGCTGATTTGCGAGACATGCGAAGCAAATATTAAATCGACGAGCGGGTAGTATCAGAACCTGAGTGCAGCTGACATCGTGAGCAAGCTTTGTCTGAGAGCTTGTGAATAATCCACGGGCTGGAGCCGATGGGCTTCGGGTCGCGGCTCAAGGTCCGCCGTTCGACGGACTGTTTCCTTGAAATCTCGTGCATCTATTTACCTGGCAGCGCGCAGACCCATGGTTCAAGATACGTTCCGATATACGCGTTTCAAATTTTGGGCCGGCTAAGGCCGTGGGTTTACAGATCTCCCGTCCGGGACCGTGAAGGCCAGGGCGCGATGGGTTTGTATCCTAAAGTCTCTAACAATCAATGAGCGGATTAATCTGGGAGGACGGTAGATGATGAGAGTGGGTGTCGACGTCGGGGGCACGTTTACGGATTTCCTGATAAAGGACGATGACGGCGGAGCGCGGATCTACAAGACATCCACGACCCCACACGATCCGACGATCGGCCTGGTCAACGGTCTCGAAAAGGCGGCGAAAGACGCAGGTCTGCCGCTTGAGAAGTGGCTGGGGCAGGTCGAGACCATTGTCCACGGTACAACAATTACGACCAACGCCGTTCTCACAGGCGAGGGTGCGCTGACAGGATTCATCACGACCTCCGGCTTCCGCGACCTCCTGAATATGCGGCGCGGAATAAAGGAGAAGCAGTTCGAAATTTATGCGCCGCCGCAGCCGCTCGTCGAGCGTCGCAATATCGCTGTCGTCAGGGAACGCGTCACGGTCGACGGCGAGGCGGACACTCCGTTGAACGAAGATGATGTTCGCGAGGCTGCTGCGTTATTCCGGAAACAGGGCATCGAGGCGGTTGCCGTTTCCTATCTGTGGTCATTCCGCAACGAAAGCCACGAACAACGAACGAAAGAGATTCTCGAAAAAGAGCTGCCCGGCATCTATGTGTCGCTTTCCACCGAGGTTCTCCCTCAGATCCGGGTCTACGAGCGCCACAGCACCACGGCGCTGAATTCGTATGTCGGGCCGGTGCTCACCCGGTACCTGTCGCGACTGCAACAGCGGTTGCGCGAGCTTGGCTTCCGCGGGAGCCTGTTGATCATGCAGTCGAACGGTGGCGTCATGTCGCCGGAAGTGGCGCAGCGTTTTGCATCGAACACATTGCTTTCCGGTCCGGCAGGGGCTCCACAGGCCGGCATTCACTACGGAGCGATACACAAGTTTCACAATTTCATTACGGTCGACATGGGGGGCACTTCGTTCGACGTGGCGCTTGTTCGCAACGGCGCTGCAAGCATGACGACGGAGGGGATGATCGGGGGACATCGTATCGCCTCGCCCAGCCTGGATATCCATACGGTCGGGTCCGGCGGAGGCTCGATCGCGTGGATCGACGCCGGTGGTCTGCTGAACGTCGGTCCCAAGAGCGCGGGAGCTTCGCCGGGGCCGGCCTGCTACGGGCGCGGAGGAACCTTGCCGACGGTCACCGATGCGAACCATGTCCTCGGATATCTGGATTTCGCGGGCGGCGAACTGACGTTGGACGGTGAGGCGGCGCGGCAGGCGATTGAGCAGCACGTGGCAAAACCACTGGGTATCGATGTCATTGAGGCTGCCTACGGTGTTTATCAGGTCGTGAATGCCGACATGGCGGCTGCGATAGCGGTGGTATCCGTCCAGCGTGGTTATGATCCTCGGGAGTTCGTGCTTGTCGTCGCGGGCGGGGCGGGCCCTCTTCACGCCGGCCCGATTGCCCGTGATCTCCAGATTCCGCTAGTCCAAATCCCGCGGGAGTCGTCGGTGTTCTGTGCCGCGGGAATGCTGATCTCCGACCTCAAGCACGACTATGTGCATACCTACGCCCAGGAGTTCGACCACGCCGATACCGATGCCATCGCCGCAATCTATCGCGACATCGTCGGCAAGGCGATGAGCACGCTTGAAGCCGAGAACGTTCCGGCGCAACGCGCCGTCATCGAATATTCCGCGGATCTGCGGTACGTTGGCCAGTTCAACGAGGTCGAGGTCCCGGCCTTCGGCAAAGGTGACTTCTCGCAGGAAGCACTCTGGGCGCTTGCGGACGAGTTCCACCGCAAGCATGACGAATTGTACGGCTACAGCACCCCTGCAGCGTCGGTGGAACTGATCAACCTGCGGGTGAGCGTGCGCGGTGTCACCGACAAGCCCAACGTTGAAACCCACGCGTTGCATGGACACGATCCTTCGGCCGCAAGGACGGGCTGGCGAGAGGCCTGGTTCGACGGGACTTATGTGAGTACGCCGGTCTATGACGGCCTGAAATTGTTCAACGGTAACGTTGTTGCAGGACCTGCGATTGTGGTTCAGCCGACCACCACCATCCTTGTGCCTGATGACTTCGAACTGACATGCGACGCCGGCAACAACTATCTGATGTATCGGAAAGGAGCCAAGGTTGGCGATCTGATCCGGCAATTGAACGGGGGGACGCACTAATGAAAACGAACGCAGAAGCGGCTGAAAAGGATCCGATCCTGGTTTCCGTCATCGGAAACCGGCTGTATGCCATCAGCGATGAAATCGGCCAGACGATGCTGCGTACTTCGCGCTCGCCGATCTTCTCGGAGGCGCGGGACTTTGTCACCGGCATCTTCGACCATCGCCTGCGTCTGCTGGCGCAGACGGCTTATATCCCAGTCTTGATGGGAGCGCTGCCGTCGGCGTTGCGCGGCATCGTCGACGAGTTCGGCGACGACATTGCCGAAGGTGACGTGTTCATCCTGAACGATCCATATCGGGGCAACAACCATCCGCCTGATATCACCGTGGCAAAACCGGTGTTCTCGGACGGCAAGCTCCGGTTCTGGTCCGTTTCGAAAGGGCATCACGCCGATGTCGGCGGGGGCGGAGTCGTCGGCTACAACCCTACCGCCCGCACCGTCTGGGAGGAATGCATACGAATTCCGGCGGCCAAGCTGATGGTTGCGGGAAAACGCAACAAGGCGCTTTGGGACGTGATCCTCATCAACGTCCGGATGTCCTGGCTGGTTGAGGCCGATCTCGAATGTCAGATCGGCGCCTGCACGGTCGGTGAACGCAGCCTCAAGGCGCTGATCGACAAGTATAGTATGCCGGTTCTCGACGATGTTGCTGACCGTATTCTTGATGCCTCGGACCGGCAGATGAGAGCGGCGCTGCGCAAGATACCAAACGGGACTTATGAGGCTGAGCGGTTCATCGACAACGATGGGATCGACACGGAGAAGATGATCAGGCTGCACCTGAAATTGACGGTGCACGATGAATCCATCCATTTCGACTGGTCGGGAAGCGGTCCGCAGGCGGCTGGATACGTCAACAGCACATTGACCAACACGATTTCGGCCTCTTACCAGGCTCTATTCATGACTGTCTGTTCGGGAGTGCGATACAATGAAGGCGCACTGCGAGCCCTGAGCGTGCAGGCTCCGGCTGGAACGATCGTCAATGCACAGGAGCCGGCGCCGGTCACTGCCTGCACTGTCGTTGCCTCCCAGACCATCGTTGAGGCGGTTTGGCTCGCGCTCTCACAGGTCGTGCCGGAGCGTGTCTATGCGTGCTGGGGACGCTGGCTCGCGCCTGCGACGATGGGCTTCAACCCGAGGACGGACCGGCACTTTGGCGACATTCACTTCATGGGGAAATCAGGAACAGGAGCGGCCAAGGGATTCGATGGCTGGGATCACAGGGGCGCAGTCATCACCGCTGGTGGCCTGCGGGCGCCGGACCCGGAGCTGCATGAACTGGTCAATCCATATCGTGTCCTGCGCTACGAGTATTGGCCGGACAGTGCGGGTGCGGGGCAATGGCGCGGCGGTATGGGTACCATCTATCGCTGGCGCGCCGAAACCGATGGCATCGTCGCTGCGAATTTCGGCGGCGGAGTGAAAGAGGCAACACGGCCCTATGGGCTGATGGGCGGGCAGGCGGGGCCGGTGGCTACACTCGTGCTTTACAACAAGGACGGTGAGCAGACCATTGGGACCGAAGCCTTCTTCTCCATGCAGAAAGGCGATGAGGTCGAGATCCACGCAGCCGGCGGTGGAGGCTACGGCGATCCGCGTCAGCGCGACCGGGCGCGCATCGAAGCCGATGTCGCCGATGGCCTGGTGAGTGTCGAACAGGCGCGCACGGTCTACGGTGCGGATGTCTCGAAGTAGGGAGCGTTGATCAAAGCGAGATCCGATTCACACTGACTCGCAACCCCGCCCGGTGACCCTCGGGCGGGGATTTTTTGCATCGGTAATGCGATTCGCTGAACGCGGCCTTTCTGTTCAGAGCTCACGCGGCTGACAGGTCGGGCTGCCAGTGCGGTTGCCACAGCAGGCCGAGCACGCTGCGCTTGGCGTAGTCCATCGCATAGAACAAACCGGTCGGCAGCTGATCTCCGGGCATTCGGATGACATCGTTGCCGTCGCCGGTCGCGAAGACTTCCGTGCCGTTGGGCGCGATGATGTAGCCGGCTAGCCGGCTCTCGCTGTGATCCTGGGCGGCGCGCGGCGCGACTGGAATGGCGGTGTAGTGCGTCGTGTTGATGTTGTTGGCGTGATCGCGGGCAATGTGGAAATGCACGGGTATCTTGAAGCTCATGGTGTTTCCTCACTGTAATTTGTTGGCGGGCTCAAAGTCGACCCGAGCGAAGTCTAGGTGGCGTGGGCGCAGGCGATAAAGCGAACGGATCAAATGGTCAGACTGGCTGACTAATTTTGGTTTGAGGGGCGCAACGGGGCACGGGGGCGCGAAATCATCCATCGTCAATGTCGGATCGATTATTTCTGTCTCGAATTTCTCATTAGCAGCCTGAATGTCGAGTTTTTGTTTCCGTGATCCAGCTACTGCATAATGCTGGATGTATGGATAGTGAATCGGACAAGGCTTTGATTTTGTTGTTCCGGTCGGTAGCGTCATGGGGACGACGATACCGACTCACAACCCCGCCCGCTGATTAACCCAGTCGTTCCTGATTTAGCCATCAACCCGCTGGCAGCGAGGACGGGCAGAAAGTGGCATGACCACTGCGAAGACAACGCAGTCGGTGACTTAGTCACAGACAGGGCGGGAGACCGACGCTACACCGGCAGCCGTTGACGGGCGGTACTCAACCGCCGTTGCCAGGCTGAACGGGCGTGTCATGAGCCTGACTTATCAATACTTCCTGGAGCGATCCGGTCTCAGCGAGCGGGATGCTGCTGCACTGCATCAAGTGTCTATTGCGCAAGTCAGGATGTGGACGACGTTGCGCACGCGAGTCCCGGCGAGCGCGATTAATGCTTTGTATAAATTGTGCCGCGCCGCAAACGCCACGCGTCCTCCGGATAAGTTCAACCAAACGCTGACACCACAATGATGCCATGCCCCTTGCCGTTGTTGGAAGGGCCGGTCAGATACTCCAGCTGCCGGCGCATTTGCTGTCGCTGTTGCCATCCGTGCCGCTGCCAGCTGTGTGGGCGCGGAATACCCCAGCAACAATCAGGGCGCTGATCAAGGATTGACAGACGCCGCGCTACGTCTGACTTTTGCCACGATCGGATGCAAAAAATTCCCGCCCGTAGGTCAGCGGGCGGGGTTGCAAGTCGGATTCTTCCCCATAAAGAAGCCGACTGAACAACAAGTAAGTCAACACCTCTTAGTTTGGCTGAAAGAGGTGATGGCGTTTCTTCTAGGTGCTGCCACGCGGCCACGAAACGGGAAGGAAGCGAGCCGCGCCGGTTGCATGGGGATGCATACAACCGTGCGCATCGTAGCCGGCGCGAACTAACTGGCAAGATGGCATCGAAAATATTTTTCATTGTCGACCGGTAGTTTACTACCAGCATTCGAAGGCGAGACCCGGTTCAAGATTCCCTGGCCTCAATAAGTCATACCGAGACGGTGACCTTCCTGTTGGGCCCGTGGCGGCAGACAGTGGAATGAGATCACGTTCTGGAAAAAATGTTTCAGCGGCGCGAAACTACCGCCACGCCCGAACGTCGCTCGTACAGTTGCGCCAGCCAAGGTTTACGTCCGCTTGGCGCGAGCCGGGCTCTTCTCCGCCAGATTGGCTGCATTTTGAAGGCTGGAAAGGACGAAGGCTTTTTGCGTACCGATGACGTCGAACAGCAGCTTCTTGTCCTTTTGGGAAAGGACCGAGAAGAACTCGGTAACCCAAGCCGCATGCTCCTTTGCTGCAGCGTTGAATTGTCGCCGCCCCTTGGGAGTCAGGCGAACCAATGAGGCACGGCGGCTGCTTGGATCGGCCATTCGCTCGACCAGTTCGTCCGCCTCCAATTCATCCACCAGTCCGGTGATATTGCCTGTCGTCACCATCAGGCGGTCCGACAGTTCGCCCATTCGCTTGCCGGTCTTGGTGGTGTCGAGCTGAGACATGAGATCGAAACGCGCGAGACTCATCCCAAACGAGGCCCGCAGGCGCCGACGCAGCTCGTTAACGATCAGCTTGTGCAACGCCATCATCCGTAGCCATAGACGCAAGTCTTGATGATCAACTTCGACGCCCCGAGTCTCAAAATCATCCGTCAATGGCGTGGTGACAGGATTGCTGCGTGAATGGGCCATGTGTCCCTTCTCTATTTCGTTTCCTTGGAGGCCAACCGAAAACACGGGCGACTGGACCACTCGCTCTCTATGCCCAGCGTACGAGGCCTCTCATGCCGAGCCGTTCCCAGGCTGGCCAGCGCGCCAATGGATATAGGGGATGATTGAAGTCCGATTCAATATCCGGCTAAACGGACGACCGCGATCTTCCGCTACTGCGCGGTCGCGACAATGATGTGGACAAGCTTTGTTGCGGGCATAGCAACAATCAGTGAAACAGTCGCCGACAGATTCAATGACGCCGGTGGCAATGCTGCGATCGGTGATGGCGTTTGCGGCAAGGGCAATGACCGTTGCAGGGCGTCAGTAAGCGAAGCGCACTGCGCCGATCGAGGCGGCTCGGCGCAATGCGCTTCGCTTATTGGCGCCCTGCAAACGGCAAACGTCGTCACTTGACTGTGGTAGTCAATTACCGTTAGCCGCAGGAGAGAAGAGAGAGTCTCAACGGGCCATCAGCCATCCGCCTCCAAGCCTGGCCAGTCAGGTGCGGTCAGCCGGCGTTTGCCGTCGGTCGTCTTTTTCACCTTGGCATCACCCAGATCTATCTTGTCCCAAAGCTGACAGGTGACGGTCTTGTGCTTCTGATCAAGACCCTCGCAGTAATTGATGAACTCGCACG
>JGI24705J35276_12238702_pt1 | contig 39902 bp, 29 predicted proteins | sample TergutNt197P4_FD_35276 | JGI IMG/M metagenome (IMG submission 35276) | reverse complement strand
AAACTCACGAAACAGCCTCCTGCGCGGTCGGCGCCGAAACCAGCGCGCCACCGTCGCGGTTGAGCATCTGATTGATCTTGGTCAGGAGATCGTAGTGAACCATCTCATAACCAACCTCGACCGCATAGGCAAAGCCTTCCGCATCGGTTCCACCGTGGCTCTTCACCACGACGCCGTTCAGGCCGAGAAATACCCCGCCATTGGATTTCTTTGGATCGAGCTTGTCGCGCAGCTTTCGGAATGCATTCCGGGCAAACAAATAGCCGATGCGTGACCGCCACGTCGAAGCCAAGGCACCGCGCAGGAATTCCAGCACCTGGCGCGAGGTTCCCTCGGCAGCCTTAAGCGCGATATTACCGCTGAACCCCTCGGAGACAACGACGTCGGCTAGTCCCTTCCCGATACCATCGCCCTCCACAAAGCCCACATATTCGAGCTGCGGCAGATTCATCCTCCGCAGCACTTCGGCCGCCTCCCGAATCTCCTCATGGCCCTTTATCTCCTCGACCCCGATATTGAGGAGCCCCACGGTGGGGCGCTTACGGTCGAACAGCACGCTCGCCATCGCCGCCCCCATCACCGAAAGCGCCACGAGATGCCGTGCATCTCCCCCAATGGTAGCTCCGAGGTCCAGCACCACTGAGTCCCCCCGCATCGTCGGCCATACCCCGGCGATCGCTGGGCGATCGATACCGGGCAGCGTTCGCAGGTGGAAGCGCGCCATGGCCATCAGGGCGCCGGTGTTGCCGGCCGAGATCGCCACGTCGGCCTCGCCCTTTTTCACGGCGTCGATCGCAAGCCACATCGAAGAGGTCTTGCGGCCACGCCGCAGTGCCTGACTGGGCTTATCCTCCATACTGACCGCAACGTCGGTATGGATGACTCGGGAAACCGCCTTCAGCGCCGGGTGCTTTTCGAGCTCAGGCTCGATCCTCGCACGGTCACCGAACAGCAGAAATTCGGTGTCGCGATGTCGGGTCAACGAAATCGCGGCGCCGGGAATGACGACGGGTGCGCCGACATCGCCCCCCATGGCGTCAAGCGCGATACGAACCTTCTGAGGCATGCAGGTGTCGGAAGCCTAATCTGGTGCGGTCATGGTTGTGCAGGACCGCAAGGTGGAATCGCTACTGTCGCAGCAATCAGCCAAGCGCGCGCCCAGCCCGGCTGAGACAATACCGCGTCCCCGCCGGGACACAACCTCTTGACCCGCCCTTTGCACGACCAGGGGTCTTCATGCAGAATCACGCAAATTCAGAAAAAGTAAAACAAAATCAATAACATGGTTAGATTTCTGAAGCACCTTCCAGAACTGCTTCGTGCAACGTGCAAACCCGGCCTGCCTTGCGCCGGGCGTTACTTGTCATTTCGCGTCTTGTCTTTCGGACTCTTGGCCACAGGCGGATTCGGCGCCTGCTTAAGCGCTTTGAGCGCGGCAAAGGGGTGATCTTCCGGATCAAGGGCGGCGATTTGCGGCTCAAAGAACGCGCCGGGCTTGCGCGGATAAGGATCAACGGCAAGGAATAAGACATCTGTTGCGAGCCGGCCGAGATCGATGATCCCGTTGACGATCGGCTCCGGCGGCTCGGGAATTTCCGGCGTGTCCTCTGCAGCCTCTTCGATCAGATCGGCCAATTGCCGGACCTGCTCCGGCGGAGCGAAGATCAGGTCGATCTCCTCGTTGAGGTCATTCTCGATCGGTTCGAGCGTCACAACGCAGGTCTGGCCGACGCGCGCATGCACATGGCCTAAGACATGCACCCGGCCGCCGCTCTTGGGCAGCACGTCAAAGGAGGCAGTGGCAGACAGAATTTTTCGCAGGCCGGCAACCTCAGCCATGGCCTCGCGTTCGCGACCACTTGCTTCGATCTCGCGGTGCAGCCCGGTCTCCGGGATCTGCGCTACGATCACGGGCGAGCGCCAGGGGTCAATCTCGACCGCAGCGTTCGGTTTGTTCATCGCTGGGCATCCTCTCGCACAGGGGATGGAAATTTCCACGATGCGCTCAGCAGAGCGGCATCCTCGGTCTGCGTCAGTCGAGCTCCCGCGGTCCTCGCATAGACGGCAAGTTGCCGCGCATGCTCGATCTGTTCGCCGTTCAAGATATTCCTGCAAATCGCCGATGCCAGCGCTTCATCCCCGTCTTCCACCGCCAGATCATAGGCCGCGGTCCGGCCATAAAACGCCTCCCCGACGGCCTGCATCCGCTTTGGCACGGCGAGGTCTCCGACCCCCATTTCACGAAGGTTGGCGTCCATGTCGTTGCAGAAGTGGTCAAACAGCGCTTGCGACAGCGCACGGCTGCCCTCGACCGATCGCAACCGTCGAAGCAGCAGCCACAGATGCAGCAGCAGGTCAAACCGGCCGTCAACCGTATCCGGCACTCCCAAGTCCTGGTAAAATAAGGGGTCTCGCGCCTGCGTCACGATCATGCCATAGATGGCTTCAATGGTGCCGCGCGGGACAAGCGGGGGTTTCCTGAAATGATTGAACGGCCAAATCATCGTGGGTTCCACAAGCAGCCGCGTGCGTGTTGCAATCGCGGCTTGAGCCCGGTACTTCAGCGCCTCGCTCGAAGCAAGTGGACGGGACCAGTTCCGCAATGACCGAAACCAGCCAGACCCGCGCACGCCCGCCGCACCGCCCAGCCGTACGCTGGCGTGCCGCAGCCGCCATCGCATTGCTCTGTGCGGCCCTTGGCGCCTGCACGGGCGAACAATTCCAGAAGGGCTATATCCTACCGCCGGGTGCGCTGGAGCAGATTCCGATCGGCTCGAGCCAGGACCAGGTGCTGATCGTGATGGGGACCCCCTCCACGGTCGCGACACTGGACGGAGAGGTATTCTATTACATCTCCCAGCGATCAGAACGTCCCGTTGCCTTCATGAACCAGAAGGTGGTGGACCAGCGCGTCATCGCCATCTATTTCGACAAGAACCGACAGGTTCGCCGCCTCGCCAATTATGGACTGCAGGACGGCAAAATCTTCGATTTCATCAGCCGCACCACTCCCACTTCCGGCCAGGAGCTCAGCTACCTGACGCCGCTGTTCAAGCTGCTCAGTTTCAACTGACGCGCAGGCCCGCAAGGCGACCGTCACGGCGCCTTGCAGACGGCTTCTGCACTGCGGCGATAGTTTTCGCGAAACTCGGTAGTCAGAATCCCCTCGTCGTTGCCCGTTGAGGTGAACCTCGCCAGGAACAAACGGATCTGAGGCACATCATCCAATTGGAGGATCCGAAGATTAAGCAGGTCGTCCCCCCACCTGCCCGTCCCGTCGACAAATGTGCCGAGCGCACCATAGTGCAGAGTCACGTGGCGGAAAAGCACATCGCCGCAGGCACCAGCGTCGCTGACACTGATCCCGCAGAGGCTCCCATCGCAAGGAGCGATATCAATCGTCTTATACGGCCGCTCCCGCTCTGCGAAAGGCTTGCGATCGTTCGAAACTGTCCATCGTCCGAGAAACAGGTCAGTCGTCGGCTCAGCCGATGCTGCGCCGATCGTCGTTGCAACAGCGATCAACAGCACAGCGCTCCATCGCACCACCGCGCGGCCATATCGTTTCATACTAATTTTTCCTTATCAGATGAATCGTCATCGGAATTGAGCTGTCAGTCAGCCCGAACGTAATCTTTCGGAAAGCCGCCGCGCAATCTGTGCCAACGCGGACCTGCAGGTTCGGATTAGCCCTAACCATCAGCTCGCCCCGACCTGTTGCCTGCCAAGTCGGCGCTTGCCCGCGCGCGCCAACTTCCCTAGTTTCCGGCCAGCCAAAAACAGGGAGTGAACCTTTCATGAAGAGATTGTTGTCCCGGCGTCAGTTGCTGTCGGGTGCCGCCGCCGTTTCGACCGCCGTCATCCTGCCACGCCATAGTCTTGCGGACTGGAAGCCGACCGAAAACATCCGCATCATCGTGCCGGCAGCCCCAGGTGGCAGCACCGACACGATGGGCCGGTTGCTGGCAGCACATTTGCAGAACGTCTGGGGCAAAGCGGCTATCGTCGAGAACCGCTCGGGTGGCGGCGGCACCATCGGCACCGCTGAAGTGGCCCGCAACGCGAAGGGCGACGGGCACACGATTCTAATTGGCAATCCGGGGCCGAATGCGATCGACTACAGCATCTTCCGCAATCTCACCTACAAGCCGGAGCAGCTCCAGCCGGTATCCAACATGATCCGGATACCCAACATCGTCTCGGCGCATCCGTCCACAGGAATCAAGTCTATCCCCGAGTTGATCGCCTCGCTCAAGGCGAACCCGGACAAGCTCAATTACGCCACCTCCGGAGTCGGGCAGAGCCCTCACCTCACCGCCGTCTGGTTCTTGCAGCTTACGGGACTGAAGATGACTCATGTGCCGTACCGCGGCGCGGGCCCCGCGCTGCAGGCCGGATTGGCCGGCGATGTCCAGATCCTGTTCGACAATCTCTACCCCAGCCTGCCACAGGTGCTGGACGGCAAGCTCAACGGCCTTTGCGTCACCTCTCGGGAGCGCAGCGATGCGGCCCCCAATCTGCCGGCAATGCGGGAGGCTGCACCGGAGCTTGCCCAGTTCGACGTGTCGTCCTGGTTCGGCGTGTTCCTGCCCAAGAGTGCGCCGCCCGAGGTGGTTGACGCGCTCAACCGCGAGATCAAGGTCATGCTCGAGTTGGAGAGGGTCAAGAAGAACATCGCCTCAATGGGCGCCCGCGCCGATTATGGCACCCCGCAGCAGTTCACCGATTTTGTCGACAGCGAGATCAAGAAATTCGCGGCCATCATCAAGAAGGAAGGCCTGGAGATGGACGTGAATTGATTCGGCGCCATCCTGGAATGGTGCGCCAGCGCACCGGCTCCGAAAATCTCGGAATTTCGATGCTTCGCTCCGGAATGACGGTGCTAAGTCCACCATCTCCAAAAGAAAAACCCCGCGGCTCACACCGCGGGGTTTTGTCTTGAAGACGTGCTCGCTGCTTAGTGGTGCGCGAGGATCGCGAGCAGGAGCAGCGCAACGATGTTGGTGATCTTGATCATCGGGTTCACCGCCGGGCCCGCCGTGTCCTTGTAGGGGTCGCCGACAGTATCACCGGTCACGGCCGACTTATGCGCGTCCGAACCCTTGCCGCCGAAGTGGCCATCCTCGATGTACTTCTTGGCGTTGTCCCAGGCGCCGCCGCCCGAGGTCATGGAGATCGCAACGAACAGGCCGGTCACGATCACGCCGAGGAGCATCGCGCCTACAGCCGAGAAAGCCGCCGACTTTCCAACCACACCGCCGCCCGCGATGGTGTAGATCAGGAAGTAGACGACGATCGGCGAGAGCACCGGCAGCAGCGATGGGATGATCATTTCCTTGATCGCCGCTTTGGTGAGCAGATCGACGGCGTTGCCGTAGTCCGGCTTGTCGGTGCCCTGCATGATGCCCGGCTTCTCGCGGAACTGCCGACGGACCTCCTCCACGATCGCACCAGCAGCGCGACCAACCGCAGTCATGCCCATTGCGCCGAAAAGATACGGCAACAGACCGCCAAACAACAGGCCCACCACCACGTAGGGATTGTTGAGTGAGAAGTTGGGATCGACGCCCTGGAAGTAGGGGTTGGCTCCGCTTCCGATGAAGAACTTCAGGTCCTCATTGTAGGCAGCAAACAGCACCAGCGCGCCGAGACCGGCGGAGCCGATCGCGTAGCCTTTGGTCACGGCCTTGGTGGTGTTACCAACGGCGTCCAGCGCATCGGTCGACTTACGCACTTCTTTCGGCAGGCCTGCCATCTCGGCGATGCCGCCGGCGTTATCGGTCACTGGACCGAAGGCGTCCAGCGCAACGATCATGCCCGCCAGCGACAGCATGGTCGCGGTAGCGATTGCGATGCCGAAGAGGCCAGCGAGGCTGTAGGTGACGAGGATGCCAGCGATGATGACGATCGCGGGCAGCGCGGTCGCTTCCATCGAGATCGCCAGCCCCTGAATCACGTTAGTGCCGTGACCTGTGACTGAAGCCTGCGCGATCGATTTCACCGGGCGATAGTCGGTGCCGGTGTAGTACTCGGTGATCCAGATGATCAACGCGGTCACGACGAGGCCCACAACGCCGCACTCGAACAGCGCCATACCGGTGTAATTGACGCCCTCAAGGGCACCGAAGCCGACCAACTGGTGGACCACGATGGCGATGCCGATCAGCGACAGCACGCCGGTTGCAATCAGGCCCTTGTAGAGCGCGCCCATGATCGACTGGCTGGCGCCGAGCTTGACGAAGAAGGTGCCGATGATCGAGGTGATGATGCAGATGCCACCGATCGCAAGCGGCAGAGTCATCATGTTTTCAAGAAGCGTTGAGTTGGCGAAGTAGATCGCTGCCAGAACCATGGTAGCGACCGCGGTCACCGCATAGGTCTCGAACAGGTCGGCCGCCATGCCGGCGCAGTCACCGACGTTGTCGCCGACGTTATCGGCAATCGTCGCCGGGTTGCGCGGATCGTCCTCGGGGATGCCGGCCTCGACCTTGCCGACAAGGTCGCCGCCGACGTCAGCACCCTTGGTGAAGATACCGCCGCCGAGACGGGCGAATATCGAGATCAGCGAGGCGCCGAAGCCCAGCGCAACCATGGCGTCGACCACCGTGCGGCTGTTCGCGGCAAGACCCAGGAACTTGACCAGAACGATGAAGTAGATGGTGACGCCGAGCAGCGCCAGACCCGCCACCAGCAGACCGGTGATCGCGCCCGCCTTGAAGGCGAGTTCGAGACCGCCGGCGAGCGAGGTCGTCGCGGCCTGCGCCGTGCGCACGTTGGCGCGGACCGAGACGTTCATGCCGATAAAGCCGGCCGCACCCGACAGGATCGCGCCGATGGCAAAGCCGATTGCGACTTTGATACCCAGGAAATAGGCGAGCAGCACGAAGATGACGACGCCGACGATGCCGATCGTCGTGTACTGGCGCCGCAGATAGGCCTGCGCGCCCTCGCGCACCGCCGCGGCGATTTCCTGCATGCGCGGCGTGCCCGCATCCGCGCTCAAGACTGAACGTGTTGCCCAGAAGGCGTAAACGACAGATAGCGCTCCGCAGAGCACGATCAACCATAATGCTGTCATTGAATTCAGATCCTCATGTTCCCCGGCGCCCCGCTGCCGCTTGCAAGCGGCAGTCGCGCAAAAGCGTGGCCATCCACCCCTGAGAGATGTCCCTTAAGTCCGTGGGACCATGCCAAAATCGAACTCCCGGTGCAATGTCGCGAGATCTAAAAAATGGTCGGTTTCGGCAAGTATTTGGCCGTGTCGCGACCGCTAGCGGGCAAATAGCTAGAAATGGCTGTAGGAGAGTCGATTGAGGCTGAGTTCCCTGCCCTGCGTATCCAGGAAGCGGGGCGTATCGCTCCCGGCGACGATGGTTCCGATCGGAATGATCGGCACCCCAGCCGAGCGCCCCGCCTGTATCAATGCCTCGCACCGGCTTTCGGGGGCCGTGCAGAGAATCTCATAGTCATCGCCGCCGGTCAGCAGCGCCTCGATCGCAACGACACCGCACGCCACCAGGGCCGCGGCGTGCGCGGACAACGGTACGTTTGGCGTGTCGATAACGGCCGACACGCGGGAAGCCGTGCAGAGCTTCGCGAGGTCGCCGGCGAGCCCGTCAGAGACATCCATTGCCGCGCTCGCGTGCTCACGTATCGCCAGGGCGAGGACATTGCGCGGCCGCGGCAAACGGTAGCGGCTAATCAGCATCTCCCGCGCCGCCGGATCGGCTGCAAGCGCCTTGGCGATCTCGCCGCCTTTGAGGACGTCAAGCCCTAGTATGGCATCGCCGATGGTTCCGGTCACCATGACGCGGTCGCCGGGTCTTGCGCCACTGCGCCGGACCATTCGACCCGCTGGCACATGCCCCAGCGCGGCAACCGAAATCATTTGCGGCCCCGACGTGGAGACCGTGTCCCCACCGAGCAAAGGACAGCCGAAGGCGTGCGCGTCTTCGCCAAGACCGCGTGCAAAAGGAGCGAGCCAGGCGTCGTCCGCGCTGCGCAACGCCAACGTCAGCACGAATCCCGCCGGAGTGGCGCCCTTCGCGGCCAGATCGGACAGGTTCACCCGCAGAGCCTTGCGCGCAACCGTGTCAGGCGGATCATCGGGGAGGAAATGAACGCCCTCCACGATCGCGTCTGTCTTCACCACGATCTCCTGGTCCGAGGGCTTCAGGACGGCGGCGTCGTCCACCAGGCCGAACGCACCGGGATCGGTCGCCAGCGGCTTGAAATAGCGTGCGATCAGGGCGTCCTCGCCCGATGGCGCCTGCTTGTTAGCCACGGGAGAACTCATCGGCGCGAAACCGGCGCCCGATCTGGTCGAGCACAGCATTCACCATGCCGGTCTCCTCACGATCGACAAACGCATTGGCGACATCGACGTACTCCGAAATGACGACACGGCCCGGCACATCCTTGCGATGTTCAAGCTCGTAAGCGCCCGCGCGCAGCACGGCGCGCAGGATCGCATCGATCCGCTTCAGCGGCCAGCCCCGAGAGAGCGCCTCGTCGATCAGGGGATCAATCTTCTTCTGATCCCGTACTACTCCGGAGACGATGTCGCGAAAAAAAGCCGCCTCCGCCGGCAGATATTGATCGCCCTCGACCTCGCCGCCGAGCCAGTGGCTCTCGAATTCGGCGAAGATATCGTTAAGCCCCGCGCCGCCGATATCCATTTGATAGAGTGCCTGTACTGCGGCAAGCCGGGCAGCCCCGCGCCGGTTCGCCTTCCTTTCCGGACTTCTAGCCGGTTTTCTAGTGTCGTCGGCCATGATCAATTCCGCGCCAGCCGGCGCTTGATACGCAGCATCGCAAGCGCCGCCCGTGCAGCGTCGCCGCCCTTGTTGAGCTCGCTGGCCCGCGCCCGCGCCCAGGCCTGCGCCTCGGTATTGACGGTAAGAATGCCGTTACCGAGCGGCAGCTTCCGCGTCACCGCAAGATCCATCAGCGCTCGCGAAGATTCCATCGACACGATCTCAAAGTGAATGGTGTCGCCGCGGATCACGCAGCCGAGCGCGATCACGGCATCATATGGCTTGCCGCTGCCTGCAGCCGCGTCGATGGCAACAGCAATGGCGGCCGGAATTTCCAGTGCGCCGGAAACCGTGATCACGTCGTGGGCGACACCCGCCGCCTTCAATTCCGCAACCGCGCCTTCCAGCAGCGCATCCTGGATATCGTCATAAAAGCGCGCTTCGACGATCAGCGCGCGTGCGCCCGAGATATCGGTCTGGTCTTTCAGAGGAGCGCGCCGCGCGTCTGCCATTTAACACCTAACTCTTGTCACTGTTGGACTCTGACCCGGCAATCCATCGGATCAAGCGCCTCTTGTTAAGAGGATGGCTACGCGGGTCAAGCCCACGCATGATGATCTCTCGCCGCGGCTACTTCATTTCCGTAAGCCGGGCGGCATAGCGGGCCATCAGGTCGACCTCGATATTGACCTCATCGCCCGCACACCAGCCGCCCAGCGTCGTCACGCTCAGCGTGTGCGGGATGATCAGCACCGTGAAGGTAACATCGTTCACGGTATTGATGGTCAGTGAAGCGCCGTCCAGCGTGATCGAGCCCTTTGGTGCGATGAACCGCGCAAGTTCCCGCGTCGTGCTCAGTTCGAACCGCGCCATGTCGGGCAGGTTCTCGCGGATGAGAATATTGGCGATCCCGTCGACATGCCCCGCCACGATATGCCCACCAAGCTCATCGCCAATCTTCAGCGCACGCTCGAGATTGAGCCTTGTCCCCACTTTCCAACGATTGGCGGTAGTCAGCCCCAGGGTTTCGGCGGCAGCATCGACCTCGAACCAGGTCCTGCCGGCCTCAATACCGGAGGCAACGACCGTCAGGCACACGCCGCTGCAGGCGATCGAGGCGCCGTCGGCAATGGTCGCACGGTCGTAGCTGCAGGCGATACGCAACCGGTGCAACAGACCTTGCGCAGTCGGCGTCAGGCGGACGATTTCGCCGATATCGGTAACGATCCCTGTGAACATATGCCTCGATTTCCTTGTTCGCTGCCGCCAGGATACGCTCGCTCAGCACGAGCGCGCCATGACGACTCTACGAACGATCGTAGATTGTCAAACTGTCCCGACCGATGGTTTCGCTAACACGAACGCGAAACGCGGGCGATTGCGTGATTTTCGACAGGGGCAATGCGTCAAGCGCATCGACGCCGTCCTCGCCGATCGCCTCCGTCCCGCGAAACAACCAGATTTCATCGACAAGGTCGGCCGCAACAAAGGAGGCTGCCACGCGGCTGCCGCCCTCGACCATCAGCCGGGTAATACCCTTTTCCGCCAGCGCGCCCAATGCGGCGAACGGATCGAGACCCACTGCGGTGCGTGGCGCAAGGCGGATGATCTCCGCGCCGGCTGCGCCAAGCTTCGCAGCAGACGGAGCCTCGGCGAGTTCGGATGCAACCAGCCACAACGGGGTCTCGCGTGCCGAGTGAACGAGCTTGCTGGAGGGGGGAATGCGCAGACTCCGATCCAGCACGACGCGTACCGGCGAGCGCGCCTCCATCTCCGGCAGGCGGCAGGTCAGCAGCGGATCGTCGGCCAATACCGTGCCGATCCCAACCAGGATTGCATCGCATTGAGCGCGCAAGAGATGTACGCGCTGTCTTGTCCCTTCGCTGGTGATCGCAACCGGCTTGCGGCCGGCAGCTCCGATCTTGTCATCTGAGGATACCGCAAGCTTCAGGATCACATGTGGACGCTTGTCACGAACACGGCGGAAATGACCGGCGTGATCGCGCGCGGCTTCCGCAGCGCAGAGCCCGACATCGACCGCGATGCCAGCCGCGCGAAGCCGCCCGTGGCCCTGGCCCGCCACTTCCGGGTTGGGGTCCTCGATTGCTGACACTACCCGCGCGATGCCGGCCGCAATTACTGCGTCCGCGCAGGGCGGTGTTTTGCCGAAATGCGAGCAGGGTTCGAGCGTGACATAGAGCGTAGCGCCACGGGCCGCCTCGCCTGCTCGCTTCAAAGCTTCCGGTTCGCCATGCGGACGGCCGCCCGGCTGCGTCCAACCGCGCCCGACAATGATGCCGTCCTTGACCACCACTGCGCCGACAGCCGGATTGGGCCAGGTGCGGCCGAGCCCGCGCCGCCCGAGCGTCAACGCCAGTTGCATGAAGCGCCGATCGGCTTCCTTCTGCTCCCGGCTTTTCTGAGCGAGCTGATCTTCCAGGATGCGGAAGATCATTTGCGTATCGCGGCGAGCCGCGCTTCCTCCTCGCTGGAGAGCTCGCCGAGCACGGCCTCGAAATCCTTGGCCTCTCGGAAGTTACGGTAAACGGAGGCGAAGCGTACATAGGCGACGTCGTCGAGAGTGCGCAAATGCTCCATCACGGTCTCGCCAATCACTTCGGATGAAATCTCCGACTCACCTGCACTCTCCAGTTCGCGCACGATCGCAGAAACCATCTTCTCCACCCGCTCTGGCTCGACCGGCCGCTTGCGCAGCGATATCTGCACCGAGCGCATGAGCTTGTCGCGGTCGAACGGCACGCGCCGCCCGTTGCGCTTGATGACGGTCAGTTCGCGCAACTGCACGCGCTCGAAGGTGGTGAAGCGGAAATTGCAGGCAACGCAAACACGCCGCCTGCGGATGACGGAGGAATCCTCGGTCGGACGCGAGTCCTTTACTTGCGTATCAAGGCTGTTGCAGTTGGGACAGCGCATCAGCCCTCAAGCCTCACTGATAGATCGGAAACTGATCGGTAAGCGCCTTGACCTTTTCCTTGACCGCGGCCTCGACGAGCGGCGCCTTGCCGTCGGAAGACTGCGCGATCGCGTTGAGGACTTCGGCAATCATGTTCGCCACCTGCTTGAATTCACCGACGCCGAAGCCGCGCGTGGTCGTCGCTGGCGTGCCCAGGCGCAGCCCCGAGGTAACGAACGGCGTCTCCGGATCGAACGGAATGCCATTCTTGTTGCAGGTCAGGCCAGCGCGCACCAGGGCCTTCTCAGAGACGTTGCCCTTCAACCCCTTCGGGCGCAGGTCGACCAGCATCAGATGGTTGTCGGTACCGCCGGACACGATGTTGAACCCGTTGGCACGCAGGCTCTCCGCCAGCGCCTTGGCGTTTTCGACGACGTTCTTCGCGTAGACCTTGAAATCCGGATGCATCGCCTCAGCGAAGGCTACCGCCTTGGCCGCGATCGCATGCATCAGCGGACCGCCCTGCAGACCCGGGAAGATCGCGGAATTGAGCTTCTTGGTCAACGTTTCGTCGTTCCACAGCATCAACCCGCCACGCGGCCCGCGCAGTGACTTATGGGTGGTGGTTGTCGTTACATGGGCATATGGCACCGGCGATGGGTGCACGCCGCCGGCAACGAGGCCCGCGAAATGCGCCATATCGACCAGGAAGTAGGCGCCGACCTGATCGGCGATCTCCCGGAAGCGCTTGAAATCCCAGAAGCGCGAATAGGCCGAGCCGCCGGCAATGATCAGCTTTGGCTTCACCTGCTCGGCTTGTTTTGCCACTGCGTCCATGTCGATGATCTGGTCTTCGCGCCGCACCGTGTAGTGCGCCGCCTTGAACCACTTTCCGGACATGTTCACCGGGGAGCCATGGGTGAGATGGCCACCTGCCGCCAGGTCCAGCCCCATGAATGTGTCGCCGGGCTGCATCAGCGCCAGGAATACCGCCTGATTCATCTGGCTGCCGGAATTCGGCTGCACATTGGCGAAGTTTGCGCCGAACAGCTTCTTGGCGCGCTCGATCGCAAGCGTCTCAGCCACGTCGACCCACTCGCAGCCGCCATAGTAGCGATTGCCCGGATAGCCTTCAGCGTATTTGTTGGTCATCACCGAGCCCTGCGCTTCCAGCACCGCGCGGCTGACGATATTTTCCGAAGCGATCAGCTCGATCTCGTGTCGTTGCCGGCCAAGTTCGCCCTGGATCGCGGCAGCAATTTCCGGGTCGGCCTGCGCAAGCGAGGCTGTGAAGAAGGAATCGGGCGCGGAAGCCTTTTGGGCGCTGGACGAGGTCATCGGCGAATATCTCCACCGCCGCAGGCCTCTTGAGGCTACGGTCGGTCCTTGTGGCGGTCAAAAGCAGGTCCCGCGCTGCTTACCACATCGCACCGCGTCGGCCAAGTTCTTGCGGTAGCAGCCAGCCTTTATCAAGATATGGTGTAGGTCGCGGAACCGGAGTTTCGCAACCCAGGCCGCTTCCGTGCGCCGGTGCCTTCCATGACGAACTGATTCGCCAGCAGTTTCGTTGGAAGCCCACAAAGCGCACCGGCCGAAAAGGTCCGGACCGATGCGCCTCTGGGGAAGTTTCGATGTCGGGCGGCCCTGCCGGTCTTGTTGCGGGCCGGCTTGCTCTGATCCCTGCGAAGAACTCAGAGCCGGTACAGGATCTGGTCGGTCCAGAACCGCTCGAGGCGATGCAGCGACTTGTTCAGTGTCGCGAACTCCTCGTTCGAAATGCCGCCGACCTGCTCTACCGTCTTGACGTGCTTCTGGTAGAGAGCCTCAACGATGTGACGGACCTCCTGACCTTTCGCGGTCAGGCGAATGCGCACCGAACGACGATCGACGCGCGAGCGTTGATGGTCGAGGAAGCCGAGTTCGACGAGCTTCTTCAGATTGTAGGAAACGTTGGAGCCGAGATAATAGCCGCGCGTGCGCAGTTCGCCCGCGGTCAGTTCCTTGTCGCCGACGTTATACAGCAACAGCGCCTGCACCGAATTGATGTCCGAGCGGCCACGCCGATCGAATTCATCCTTGATGACGTCAAGAAGACGGCGATGCAGCCGCTCTACCAGAGTCAACGCTTCCAGATAGAGCGGCTGCACCAAGCCTTGACCGCTTACACGTTCGCCTGTGCCAGTTGCAGTTGCAGTTGCGACGGCTTTCATCATGACACTTCCCCTTTTGTCGTTTTTATCGACTTATATTCGACGAAACTTTGGTCTCGCCTGATAGCCGCAACTTAAGGGGGCGGTTTGAAGATCAGCCTAAAAAATACAATAAAGAGACCGTGAATTTAGAAGGGTGAATCGCAGATTAAGCCTGTAATATAAGGGCTTTTCGCAAGATTTTATTGACGGTGAGCGCCGCCTGTTCACGCTTCGTATGGGCGGGGTGTCACATTCCAAAACAGCTTCGCTGCATTCCGAAACATTTGCGTAACCGGTGTGGCAAAACGCTTAGGAAACGCTTAGGGTATCTGAAAAGTTACCGCTGAAATTGTCGAAAATCTTAGGGGCGTTTCGCCCCCCGCCAAGCGGGATGGCTTCAGGGCCAAAACCTACCGTACCGTGCTTCAGCTTGCCATTTGAGCATGATCTTTTCGGAAAAACCGAGATACACTTTTCGATCATGCTACGGCGGACGCTCGCGTGCCGCCATCCAGGCGAGCGCAAGATAGGCTACGAGCATGACGGCCTCGGCCACCACAACCGGCAGGCTGCCTCCATAGATTCCGGGGAACGCCAATTCGATCACGGCCATCGACACGACCGTCGTCAGCCACACCACTGCGCCCCACGGCGTCGCCAGCCATAGGCCGACTGCAGCGACCAGTTCTATTACGGCGAAGTAGACCGTTGCCGCCTGCCAGGCCAACGGCTGGTTTTCGAATGCCTCGTCCTCGCCTCCGACAAATCCGGTAACCTGCGCCCAGTGGTAGAGACCTTTGGCCATCGAGATGGCGGCCATCACGCGCAGGAACAGGACGAGCCGTCGCGTCCATACGTTTTCGTCCGACACCGTGTTTCCGGACGAAATCGCAGCGTCCGACATGGCGCTGTCCCGGGCGGTTTCGCGGGGAGTTTCAGGCATCGGAATCGCAAATCGCAGGGAAATGATGCGCCGTCAAGGGACATGTCATGCCCCTTCTCTTGGCCCCTTCGCGACCCAAAATCAATTGGCAAGGCTGCCTTGCGACAGGTCAAGCCGCGGTGACGCAAGCCATGCGAGATGTTAGAAACGCACATTCAATAGCCGGAGACAGCGAAATGGCGATCAAATTCGGGCGTCCGATCGAAATGCGCGACGTGCCGCACCGCGAGAACGCGGTTAGCGTCCCTGCCCTCGATTTGACCGTTCGCATGCGCCGCAACCGCAAGGCCGAATGGGCGCGGCGACTGGTCCGCGAGAACGTGCTCACCACCGACGACCTGATCTGGCCTCTGTTTCTGATCGACGGAAACAACAAGCGCGAAGCGGTCGCCTCAATGCCCGGCGTGGAGCGACTCAGCGTCGATCAGGCGGTTCGCGCCGCCGAACGCGCTGTGAAGCTCAACATCCCCTGCCTGGCGCTTTTCCCCTATACCGAGCCCTCGTTGCGCGACGAGCAGGGCTCCGAAGCCACCAATCCCGAAAACCTCGTCTGCCAGGGCGTACGCGCCATCAAGAAGGAGTTCCCCGATCTCGGCGTGCTTTGCGACGTCGCGCTCGATCCGTTCACGAGCCACGGCCATGACGGACTGATCACTGACGGCAGGATCCTCAACGACGAAACGGTCGCGGTATTGGTGCGGCAGGCCCTCGTACAGGCGGAGGCTGGCTGCGACATCATCGCGCCTTCGGACATGATGGACGGTCGCATCGGCGCGATCCGCTCGGCGCTCGACAGTGCCGGCTTCCTTGATGTGCAGATCATGGCCTACGCGGCAAAATATGCCTCCGCCTTCTACGGACCGTTCCGCGATGCGATCGGCTCAGCCAAGACCTTGACCGGCGACAAGCGCACCTACCAGATGGACGCCGGTAATTCGGACGAAGCCTTGCGCGAGGTCGAACTCGACATCGCCGAAGGCGCGGACATGGTGATGGTGAAGCCGGGCATGCCCTATCTCGACATCGTGCGGCGCGTGAAGGACACGTTTGCGATGCCTACCTTCGCCTACCAAGTCTCCGGCGAATACGCGATGATTGCGGCCGCTGTGGGCAATGGATGGCTCGACGGCGACCGCGCGATGATGGAAAGCCTGCTCGGCTTCAAGCGCGCCGGCGCCGATGGCGTGTTGACCTATTTTGCCCCGCAGGCGGCGGAGAAGCTCAAGGCGCGAAGCTGAGCTTCGGGTCCGTGAATTATCGCTCCAGGGGAACGAATGATCTTCACCTCTCCCGCTTGCGGGGGAGGAAACGCACCAAGCGATAGGGCTCCCAATATTGTGCTTCAGTAACCTCGGTCAGCCCTTGCAACCCCGGCCGCGGTTCCCATGTGCTGAGTCGAGGACCCAGGGAGGACCGGCGGTGTCTTATTCGGATCAAGGTAGTACGGGTAACGCGTGGCGTAACGACGGCGGCGTGCCGCCGCATGCGTACGATCCCTATCTGCAGCCGGAATTGTTTCGCGGTGTGGTGACGCGCCGCGTCTTTGCCTTCCTGATCGACCTGACCCTGATCTCGGTTCCGGTAATCCTCGCCTGCATCTTCATCTTCGTATTCGGGTTGGTCACGCTTTTTCTCGGCTGGGCCTTGTTCTGGCTGGTCTGGCCGGGCACCGTCATCTGGGCCGCAATCTATTATGGCGCCTGCATTGGCGGCCCGCATTCGGCCACGATCGGCATGCGGGTAATGGATCTGGAGTTGCGCACCTGGTACGGAGCCCCAGGCTATTTCGTGCTCGGCGCGATGCACGGGGTGCTGTTCTGGATTTCGGTTACGATGCTGTCGCCGTTTGTCGTACTGGTCGGGCTGTTCAACGCCCGCCGACGGCTACTGCACGACATTATCCTGGGAACCGTCGTAATCAACAACTCGGTCCGCGCTCCGATCGCGCCGCCGGCGCGAAGCTATTAATTGTAACCGATTGACCATACGCTCGTGGAGCGCGATGCTGTCGAGTTCGGAGGCCGACGACGTCCATTGACCCAGCACTCGCGCGACACCCCCCAGTTCTACCTTACGGCGCCCTCGCCTTGCCCCTATCTGCCCGGCCGGCACGAGCGCAAGGTGTTCACGCATTTGGTCGGCGACCGCGCGGGCGATCTCAATGATCTCCTGACCCATGGTGGTTTTCGGCGGAGCCAGTCGATCGCCTACCGTCCGGCCTGCGACCAATGCCGCGCCTGCGTGTCGGTGCGGGTGATCGCGGACGAATTCCGCCCGTCCCGCAATTTCCGCAAGGTTCTGGCGCGCAATGCCGACATCATCGGGGAACAGCGCAACGCCGTGCCCACCTCCGAACAGTACTCGGTATTTCGCGGCTACCTCGACTCGCGGCACCGTTATGGCGGCATGGCCGACATGACCGTGCTCGACTACGCCATGATGGTCGAGGACAGCCATGTCGAGACCCGCCTCGTCGAATATCGCCGACGCGGCCCAGACAGCGGCATCACCGGCCGCGGCGAGGAACTCCTGGCGGTGGCGCTGACCGATGTGCTCAGCGACGGGCTATCGATGGTCTATTCGTTCTTCGACCCGGCGCAGGTCAACCGTTCGCTCGGCACCTTCATGATCCTCGACCACATCGCCCGCGCCCGCAGGCAAGGTCTGCCTTACGTCTATCTCGGCTATTGGATCGAGGGCTCGACGAAGATGGACTACAAGGCACGCTTTCTGCCGCAGCAGCGGCTCTCGCCGTCCGGCTGGCTGCGCGTCGACGCCAAAGGCAACCTCGCATCCGAGCCACAGGATTGATTGCCGAACCACAAATCCCAGCTATTCGCAGCCCGCTCACCCCATCGCAAAATCGAACACGAGCTTTGCATTCAGCGCGATGATCACGGCCGCGGTGACGACGGCAAGGGCAGTCAGCCAGCGCGGCGCCACGAACGGCCCCATTTTCGGGCGACTCGCTGTAAACATCACCAGCGGCACTACCGCAAATGGCAATTGCAGGCTGAGCACCACTTGGCTCAGGATCAATAGCTGTCCCGTCGCCTTCTCGCCGGCCCAGATCGTCACGGCGACGGCCGGCAGGATCGCGATCATCCGCGTCACCAGGCGCCGCATCCAGGGCGGGATGCGCAGATCGAGAAACCCCTCCATCACGATCTGCCCCGAAAGCGTCGCCGTGATCGCCGAGTTCAGGCCGCAACACAGCAGCGCAATCGCAAACAGGCTCGGCGCCATGGCCGAGCCCAATAGCGGCGACAGAAGACTGTGTGCCTGATCGAGTTCGGCAACGTCCGTCTTGCCTACGTAATGGAAGGTCGCAGCTGCCAGGATCAGGATCGAAGCGTTGATGGTAAGCGCAAAGCACAGCGCGATGGTGGAGTCGATCGTGGCGAGCTTGATCGCCTCGCGTTTCTCACCGAGACTCTCGCCATAGCCGCGCGTCTGCACCAGCCCCGAGTGCAGATAGAGATTGTGCGGCATCACGGTCGCACCGAGGATGCCGAGCGCAAGGTAGAGCATTTCGCGATTGGCGATGATCTCGGAAGTCGGCGCGAAGCCGCGCAGCACGGCGCCCCAGTCGGGATGCGCCAATACGATCTGAACGCCAAAGCAGGCGGCGATCACGCCGAGCATCGCCACCACAAACGCCTCCATCCAGCGAAAGCCGAACGCTTGCAAGGCCAGCACAAGAAACACGTCCGCCGCGGTGATGATGACGCCAATCTCGAGCGGTATGTGAAACAGCAGGTTGAGGCCAATCGCGGTGCCGATCACCTCGGCAAGATCGGTTGCGGTGATCGCCACTTCGGCCGACAGCCACAGCGGCCAGCTCACCCAGCGCGGAAATGAGTCGCGGCAGGCCTGCGCCAGGTCGCGGCCCGCGCCAACGCCCAGCCGTGTGCATAGCGACTGCAGCACGATCGCCATGATGTTGGAGAGCATCGCAATGGTCAGCAGCGAGTAGCCGAATTTGGAACCGCCGGCGAGCGAGGTCGCCCAATTCCCGGGGTCCATGTAGCCGACGGCGACGAGATAGCCAGGGCCCAGGAACGCTGCGAGCCTGCGCCAGAATGAGCCGCCCTTCGCAAGGCGGACCGAACCGTGCACGTCAGCCAGCGATGGAACTCCACGCGGATGGCGCCACCCACCTGCCGCAGGGCTGGCGGGTGGCCCAGAAGCCGGTTCGGGGCGAAGGTCAGAGGATCGGTCATCCATGAGTCCCAGGATGACCTAGTTCAGACTTTATTGCAACTCATTTGCATATGCATCTAGATGATTAGTTCCCGACTAAAACGGGAACCACAGATGCGAAAGGGCGGACTCCGCCCCGCCTGGGAACCTATCGATAGACCAGGATCGGAACGGAACTGTGCGCGAGAACTTTTAGCGTTTCACTGCCCAGGATTGCCGAAACGCCGCGCAAGCCGTGGGAGGCCATCACCACGAGATCGCAGCCATTGTCTTTTGCCGCGTCGACGATCGCTTCATACGGCTTATCGTGCTCGATACACAGGGTGGTGCAATGGACCCCAGCGCTCTCGACATCCTTGCGCACGTTGTCGAGATATTTCGCGGTCTGCGCAGCGATCAACTCCTTGTACTGCTCCACGGCCAGTGTGACAGCGCCCAGATCGACCACGAGCGACTTGAGCGGCGCCGAAACCACCAGTGCCGTGACCTTGGCACCGAGCGTGCTTGCCAAGGCAACGCCATGCTTGATCGCCGCCTTCGACAAATCCGACCCATCGGTGGGAAGCAAAATATGCTTGTACATAACGCGTCGAGCCGCTCCTTCTGATGAGCGAAAATCTGAAATAAAATCAATCAGGTCTCATTGACCTACATCAATTTTAATCACCTGCATCAACATGTCAGGGCTCCGCCAGTGATGGATCGTCAAGGAGATCGAGCACCCTCTCCGACGGCCGGCAAAGTCGCGCGCCTTTCGGCGAAACGACGATCGGGCGATTGATCAGGATCGGGTGTGCCATCATGAAATCGATCAGCTCGTCGTCGCTCCATTTGGGATCGGCAAGTCCGAGTTCCGCGTAGGGATCGGCCTTTTCGCGCAACAGTGCCCGAACAGAAATTCCCATCGCCCTGATCAATTCGACGAGTCGCGCCCGACTCGGTGGTTGCTTCAGATATTCGATGATTTCAGGCTCAACGCCGCTTTGCCGGATCATGGCGAGCGTATTGCGCGAGGTCCCGCAGGACGGGTTGTGATAGATCGTCACGGTCATCTGTGAACCTTTCGCATCGTCGATGCCGAATGGATCGATCGCCATAGCACCCCGCAAATCGCGCGTCGATCATGTCCGCACCGGTGTTGACGGGGCCTGCATCGATGGGCAAATGCCTTTATTGAAGAGGCCGCTCACGGCCGGCCAAAACCAAAAACAGAAACGCGAGGAAATGAGTCGGCGAGAGCTTCCGATTATTCTGGCGCTGGGCACGACGCAAACCCTTGCTTGGGCTTCCAGCTACTATCTGCCGGCGATTATTGCCGATCCGATCGCGCGTGATCTCGGTGTCTCCTCGAACTGGATTTTCGGAGCGTTCTCCGCCTCGCTGGTGATTTCGGCGCTGATCGGTCCCCGAGTCGGCCGACAGATCGACCTCGTCGGAGGCCGTCAGGTCCTGTCGATCTCGAACCTGACGATCGCGGCCGGGTTGGTGCTGCTCGGCCTCTCGCGCTCCGTTCCGGTGATGGCACTGGCCTGGCTCCTGCTCGGCGTCGGCATGGGGTCGGGCCTTTATGATGCCGCCTTCGCGGCACTGGGACGCATCTACGGCACCGCCGCGCGCGGCTCGATCACTGGCATCACGCTGATGGCGGGATTTGCCAGCACCGTAGGCTGGCCCCTCACCGCCCTTGGAGTTGCCAGTATCGGCTGGCGCGACACCTGCTTTGCGTGGGCCGCCGCGCACGTCCTCATCGGCCTGCCGCTCAATTTCTTCATGCTGCCGCCGGTGAAGGGCGCGACGACAGCGGCGACGACGGCAACGAAACCGCACATCCCGCTCGACCGGACGATGCTCGTTCTGGCATTCACCTTCGCCGCGGCCTGGAGCGTCACCGGAGCCATGGCGGCGCACCTGCCGCGCATTCTGGAAGCCGCGGGCGCCAGCAGCACGCAGGCCGTGTCGGCCGGCGCCCTGATCGGTCCTGCGCAAGTGGGCGCGCGCATTTTCGAAGCGAGTTTCCTGAGCCGCTACCACCCGCTAGTGTCGACCCGGCTCGCCTGCATCACCCATCCGATCGGAGCCGCGATCATCGGCTTCGCCGGCGGCGGTGCGGCCAGCGTGTTTGCGCTCTTCCATGGCTCCGGCAATGGCATCCTGACGATCGCTCGCGGTACGCTTCCGCTCGCGATCTTCGGTCCGAAAGACTATGGCTATCGGCTCGGCATCATCGGAGCGCCGGCGCGGATGGCGCAGGCGATCGCTCCCCTCGCCTTCAGCATATTGATCGACCACATCGGCAGCCGCGTCCTGATCGTGTCATCTGCGCTCAGCCTCGCCGCGCTGGCCGCACTACTCTTCGTCCGACCGGAGCGGCGAGCGGACTAACGGAGGTCTCTAGTGTGGGCAGGTCTCGACCTCGACCGTCACGTGACTGAGACCCTTCAGCCCGTGTAAGCGCTTCTTGTATGTCGCCGGTTCCTTTGGATGATCGGACACCAGCGAGACCAGCACCGCACGATGGCCAGGGCCGACCTGCCACAGGTGCAGGTCGGTAACACGATCGTCGCCTATTTCCAGCCGGGCGCGAATGATCTTCTCGAGCTTCTCGTCCGCTCTGACATCGAGCAGCACGGAGCCTGACGTCTTAATCAGGGCCACGGCCCAGCTCGCGATCACCACGCTCCCGATGAGGCCGACCGCCGGATCCGCCCAGACCCAGCCCGAATACATCGCGACAAGAAGGGCCGCGATCGCAAGTACCGACGTCGCGGCATCCGCCATGACATGCACATAGGCGGCCCGAAGGTTGTTGTCGCGGTGATGACGGCCATGATGATGCGCGTGGTGATCAGGGCTGTCATCGTGATCATGTTCATGACCATGATGGTGGTCATGGTTCTCGCGCAACAACCACGCGCTGACCAGATTGACGCAGAGACTGAGCACCGCCACGGCTATGGCCTCGCCATAGCTGATCGGCACTGGAGAGGCGAACCGCACCAAGCTTTCATAGGCGATCTGGACCGCGATCATCCCCAGGATGAGGGCGCTGGAAAATGCGGCGAGGTCGCCAAACTTGCCGGTGCCGAAGGTAAAGTGCGTGTTGCCGATGTGCCGGCGCGCGAAGCGATAGGCAAACGCCGCGATCCCGAGCGCAGTAGCATGGGTTCCCATGTGCCAGCCATCTGCGAGCAGCGCCATCGAGCCGAACAGCGAGCCTGCCACGATCTCGCCCACCATCATGACGAGGGTCAGCGCAACCACTAACCAGGTTCGGCGCTCGTTCTCGTTGTGCCTTTCGCCGAGGAACGCATGCTCATGCGTCCATTGATCGATGGAATGGGAGTGCATCGGCCGGTCTCTTCGAAAGCTGTCCACAGCCCCGGAATATAGACCCGGGCGCGCCAACTTCCACAGGCGACGCCCGGCGCGCCCAATTTTACTGCCTGTCACGGCGTCGAAATTAATCCGTGGGTGGTGGCCACGATCAGCCGGTCGCCCCAACGCACGATGGAGTCCACATGTCCGAGTCCGGGAATTGTCTCGCCGCGCGTAGCAACGTGAATCCCGTCCGGGCCTTCAAGAACCGCGGCGCCGTCCCGAACCTCAACAATTGTCCAACCAGGAATAGTGGCAGGTCTCGTTTCCGGTGCCGGCACCAAAGGCTCTCGTACCGCCACGGCGACTGCGTTCGGGTTCGTGCTTTTTTGAGTCGCAGAAGGGATTGTGCCCGTCCGGTCCGCGGACCGGTGAGCGTCTCCCGCCGATGGGGCTGGAGATCTGCTCTCTCCTGCACTTCCAACCGCACTCGCGCCTGATAGCGTCCGCAACGCTGACGTAGACGCTGTCTTTCGAACGCCCTCTATCCTGGCGCTCGATCTTGTCTCGGAAGTTCGGGACAAAGACGTTTCTTTTTGAGCAACTGCGCTGAGACCAAACCTGTTCGCGAATTCAGGCCAATTGAGACCACCGGCCAATCCAACTCCAAAGCTCGCCACCAGCGCTACCGCCGGCAACAAAATGGCGCGCGCTCGATCGGCGAATGGTTCTCGCAGCACCAAGCCTTCAGCGTTGGAACTGAGAAAATCCCGCGGATAGGAACTTGTCGACGTCCCCGGTAACTGGCCGTCAGCCAGATCTCCCGACCAGATACTGGTACTCGGCTCGTGGTCTTGCATGACCTTGACCCGCGTTCGGCTATCCGATCATGGGCCTTAAATCTAAACCAAGTCTTACCGCGAAGCGAAAGCGCCTCGGCAGGTTAGCCAAGCCTTCTTCAAATATGCTTGCGTAACCACGCCGGAAGGCGCCTGCAGGAATCCGCCGCACGCGCAAACCGAGTCAGCTCTCTCACCAATTCACCCTGACGCCGGCGCGGCCACCGAGGCTGTGGCCTGGCTGGTTCAGCGCGATGTTGTAGTCGGCGTTGCCGAAGACGCTGACGTTGCGCGTGAGTTGACCGGAGATGCCGAGCCCAAGCTGCGCCCAAGTACCGCCAAGGCTCGCCGCAAAGGTCGCCGGGTTGGCGCCCTGCAAGTTAGCGAACGTGGTTGTCGCATCGTCTCCAAACTGATGCCAGAAGTTGGTCTCCACCCAGGTGGTCACCGTGCGGCCTTCGTTTGTAAGCCAGCCTTTGGCGAAGCGAACTCCCAACCGGCCATAGATCTCATCGGTCGCATTATAGCTGATTAGAGAGAACTGATCGGCGCCTCCCTGAAGGCTGGTGCGCTGATAGATCAGTTGGCCTTGCGGGATCACGCCGTAACCGCCACCCAACGCGATCACATAACCAGTCTCGGCTGAAGCAGTGATACCCCAGCCGTGGGTGTCAAGGCCCTGGCCCGTCACCGAGTGGGCATGGATGTTCTCGTACCAATTCCCCTGCAACACGAGGTCGGTGTACCAGCCAGTCGGGTCGCGATGGGTCCAGTAGCCGCCGAACCCATAGGCATCCATGCCTACCCGGCCGGCAGGCCCACCACTCGCAGTTCGGACATCGCTCTGCAGTGTGGCCGCGCCAGCATAGAATCCGGCATTGTCCCGCGCGGTGCGATAGAGGTCCGCGCCGGCCTGGAAGCCACCGTAGTCGAACGAGTACGCCGGTCCGGCGCTGCCGAAGCTGCCGTTGGCCCCAACGCCGCCACCAGCCAAGCCGGTCTCGCCGAACACGCGGCCCCACAGCAGCGTGTTGCACTGAACTTTGGCCGGCCACGCCTCCGTGCAGACGCCGGATTTCCGAATCTCCACGTCGTCGGCACAGTATTGGGCAGAGCCCATGCCCATGCTGCCGTGTCTTGCGCCCCCGCTGGCGCTGTCGCCGTCACGATTAAAGATGCCGTCGTTGCGGGTCGAGGCAGTGCCAAGCATGGCAAGGCCGAGCCGGCTCGCCGCCGCCGGTACCACCGTATCGACGGCTACATCTGGACGGATGGTCGAGCGCAGATACCAGTTACCATCGGTGTTGCTGACCCCGTTCTGGTACAGGCCATAGGTGTAAGCCCCAGCCGCCACCGTGCCAGTGAGACTGAACTGGCCGTTGGAGGCCCCATCGACCTGCACCACCTCGATGCCGTTGCCGGTGGTCTGGGCGCCGAGTCCGCCAGCATTGACGATGCGCAGGCCGGTCGTGCCCGACGTGCTGCCGCTCACCACTAGCTTGTCAGTCAGCGAGTCATCGGCGCCGAGGAAGGTGTTGAGCACGATCGTGCCGCCTTGGCCGACGTAGTTGCCGTTGACGGTCAGAATGGTGCCCGGCGCCGTGCCGGTGCCCATGTTGACAAGGCCGGCATTCGCCAAGCTGCCGATGGTCTGACTGTTGCCTCGCAGATCCAACGTGCCAGCGGCTTGAACGACATAATCGGAATTGCGACTGAGAACATTGGCAGCGCCCGCAGCAAGCATGGCACCATCATAGATGGTGGTGCGGCCGAAATAGTCGCTGCCTAAGCCAGTCATCACCGTGGTGCCGCTATAGACATCGACGGCGCTTGTCATGGCACTACCGCCAGTGATGACAGGAGCGAACTCGTAGTTGCCGCTCGTGTCGGTGTGATTGAATACAATGTCGCCGATGCCGGCGCCAAATGTCACCGTGGGCGTGTTGAGCGTGCCGGGCGCCGCCGGAGTTGATCCAGCCTCGGCACCAATGTTCAGCGTACCGGTGGAGGCGGCGTCTTCGGCGACGATCACACCATTCGCCACGGCAACCAAGCCGCTGTTCGCAATATTCAGCGTTCCCTGTCCCAAGCCGCCGACGACAAGGCTGCCACCGACGGTCCAGCTTGAATTCAGGTCCGTTACAGTGACGACACCAACGCTGCCGGGCGTTCCGCCGAGATAGGAGATGTTGACGAAATTGGGGGCGGCATGAACTCCCACCCCGCTTTCAACCGTGCCGCCATCGGTGATCACCAGCGTTCCATGACCCTGGAAGAAACTGACGATGTCGGCAGCGTCGAAGCCATAGTTATCCACGTAAAAAGGAATAACTGCGGGGCTCTGGCCGCCAACCACAAGCGGATTGTAGCTGGTCAATATCGAGCCTGCTCCTGACACGGTCACCAAGCCAACCGAATCCGTTCCCGACCCAATCGAGTCAGTAGTTGGCAGGAAGCCAGACACCGGACCCGGGCTGGGCGAAGGCTGAGAGGTTCCGGACGTGACAACACTTCCATTTAGAATGGTCAGAATGCCGCTGCCGCCACTTCCCACACTGAAATTATTCCCAACGTCTATTGTCGATCCATCAACCGTCACCGTGCCGACGCTGCCTGTGCCGCCAGCGACATCCATATAATTGGCTATCGAAACCGACGCCCCACCCGAGATGTCTGCTTTTCCAATCGAATTGGCCCCTAAGGCCACATACAGAGCTCCGGTCCCGTGCGCTTGCGTAACAGTCAGGGCTGAGCCCGCACCGGTTATGGTGAGTTGGCCGTCCGTGTTGTCGTCGTAGGCCACTCCCATATAGTGAGACAGCGTAAGCGTTCCGCCGTCCGTGATCGTCAGCGTGCCGGCCAATGGCGCGGGACCACCTGCGATCGCATTTCCGATACGAACAAGATAGTCGTCAACGCCGGAAACATTGATGATCGGCTGCTGGACGAACGGACTTCCGACCACCGCCGTCGTGTCAAGCGCGCCACCACCCGGGACGCGGGTGAGGCTGCTCCAGTTTCCCGGGTCGGTCCAATCCGTGCTGTTGGCGCCTGTCCAGTAGATGTAGTCAGCTTGGGCGAAGCTGACGCCCCCGATCGTCATCCCGAGCGCTGCCGTGGTCCCGAGCGCGAAGTGCTTCAGGTGAGAGAATAGATGCTTTTGGATCACCATCGTGTTTCTCGGCCATTTCATGCCACTGTCGGTCGTGCCTTCCAGGGCTCCAGGCAGGATCAAAGTCACCAATTCACCCTGACCCCGGCGCGGCCACCGAGGCTGTGGCCTGGCTGGCTCAGCGCGACGTTGTAGTCGGCGTTGCCGAAGACGCTGACGTTGCGCGTGAGCTGACCCGAGAGACCAAGCCCGACCTGCGCCCAGGTGCCCCCCAAGCTGGTCGTGAACGTGGTTGGGTTGATGCCCTGCAAGTTGGTGAACGTCGTCTGGGCATCGTCTCCGAACTGATGCCAGAAGTTGGTCTCCGCCCAGGCGGTCACCGTGCGACCGTCGTTTGTGAGCCAGCCTTTGGCGAAGCGAGCTCCCAACCGGCCATAGATCTCATCGGTCGCATTATAGCTGATCTGAGAGAACTGATCGGTCCCGCCGTTGATGCTGGTGCGCTGATAGATTAGTTGGCCTTGCGGGATCACGCTGTAACCGCCACCGAACGCGACCACATAACCGGTCTCGGCCGAGGCCGTGATGCCCCAGCCGTGGGTGCCCAAGCCCTGGCCCGTCACCGAGTGGGCTCGGATATTCTCGTACCAATTCCCCTGCAGCACGAGGTCGGTGTACCAGCCAGTCGGATCGCGATGAGTCCAGTAGCTGCCGACCCCATAGGCGTCCATGCCCACCCGGCCGGCAGGCCCACCGCTCGCAGTTCGCACATCGCTTTGCAGCACGGCCGCGCCAGCATAGAGCCCGGCGTTGTCCCGCGCGGTGCGATAGAGGTCCGCGCCAGTCTGGAAGCCGCTGTAGTCGAACGTGTACGCCGGCCCGGCGCTGCCGAAGCCGCCGTTACCGTTACCACCGCTGCCGGCAGCACCGGTCTCACCGAACACGCGGCCCCACAACAGCGTGTTGCACTGAACGTTGGTCGGCCGCTCCTTGGTGTAGACGCCGGACTTCCGGGCCTCCACGTCGTCGACGCAGAATTGGTCGCCGTTACCGGTTCGGGTGAAGGAGGTGCCCAGCATGGCGAGGCCGAGGCGGCTCGCCAGCCCCGGCACCACAGCATCGGTCGGCACTTCGGGACGAATGCCCGTCGAGCGCAGATACCAATTGCCATCAGCCGCGTCAGCGCCGACGCCATTATAGAACAGATTGTATTTGTAGGCGCCTGCCTCCACGCGGTTGCCCAGCTCAAACGCGCCCGCGGAGGAGCCGCCGTTGGTCTGCACAAGCTGGATACCGCTGCCGACGGTCACCGCCCCAAGCGCGCCGGTGTTGGTGACGATCACGGTTGCTGTGCCAGTCGTCGCTCCGCCATTGAGGTTGAGGGTCAGGTGATCGGTGAGCTGCGTGCCAGCGTCGTTCAGATAGGTGTTGAACAGGATCTGGCTGCCGGGCGCGAAGGTCACGGTGGAACTGGTGATGGTGAAATTGCTGTAGCCACCCGTGGCAGTTCCGGCCGGATGACCGAGCGCGGTACTGCCGGAAATGTCGAGGGTACCGCCGAGCGTGAATTGATCCGCCCGTACCTCGCCTTGAATACCGCCGGCCAGTGTGACGCCGGAATTGACCGTGAATCTCGTCTGTGATGTCTGACCGGCGCTGGGATCGAGATCGGCGACGAGCATGCCATAAACGGCATTGTTCTGTACTGCGAAGGTGCCACCCTGCACCGTGGTTTCGCCGTAGACCTGCGAATGGTTGGTGGTCTGCGCACCATCAAAAACAACCGCTCCAGGGCCGGTTACCGTCACCGTCACCAATCCGTTGGCGGCGTTGTTCTGGATCGGATCGAAGAAGGTGATGCTGCGCCCAGCGGCGGCATTGAGCGTTGCGATTGTCGTACCAGCGGTATTGTTCAAGTAGATCGCATTCGCCTGACCGTTCGCCCTGTTGCCGCTGAAGGTGATGTCGCCGCCGGTCGCAGTCAGCATTGCATCGCCGCCGATCCACAACGCCCCGCCCTGCGTGCCCGCGCTGTTGCCGCTGATCGTTGCAGCGCCAGCCGGATTCAGTGCGAAGTCGCCCCCAGTGTAGACTGCACCGCCCGCACCTGCCGTCGCAGTGTTGTCCGACAGCGTGATTGCGTTGCCGGTGATCGTCGTGGACCCGGTGCTGTAGATCGCGCCGCCGTTGCCGGGAATAGTGGTGCCAATAGCGGTGTTGCCAGTCAGACTGATATTACCCGGACCAGCATCGAGGATGACGTTGCCGTTATTGGCGGCAAGCGCGCCGCCATTGCCGTTGACGGCCGTGTTACCAGCAAAGGTCATCGTGTCCGCAACGGTCGCGGAAATTGTGAGGTTGCCGTTACCCGCGCAAATCGCTCCGCCGCCGCCCCCACATTGCACCCCGGCAACTGCTACACCTCCCGCATTATCTTTGCCGGAGGTATTGTTGCTGAAATCAATGCCGCCATAGCTGCCGGTCAAGGTGACGAAGCCACCCGTTGCGACGAGCGCACCGCCGTCTCCGAGGGCAGAGTTGCCGGTGACGGACAACGTGCCGCTGACGGTGGTGTCTATCGTGATGCCGCTGGCGGCGCGAAGCGCGCCGCCGCGGCCATTGCGGCCGGTGTTGTCGGCGAAGACAATATTGCCGTAGCTGCCGCCGATGGTGATTGCACTATCGGTGTAAATCGCGCCACCTGCGTTGCCGGCATTGTTGGTGAATGCCATCGTGCCACCGACCATGGTCGTCGGGTCTATGATGACGCCCTGGCTGGCCCAGAACGCGCCGTTACTCGCGGCCGTGTTGCCAGTGACGGTGACGTCGCCCGTAACAGTGGCGGAAATGGTGAGCGCGCCGGTGGTGTAGAATGCGCCGCCGCTGCCACTGGCGTTGAGGGTGCCGCTGGTGTCGCCCTCAAGGAGGATGCTGTTGTAGGAACCGGTCAGGAGGATGCCAGCGGCAGCGTAGACGCCGCCGCCACTCCAGCCGACGCTGTCGGACTTGAGCGTAAGAGTGGTAGGCACGGCAGTGCCATCCACCGCCGCGCCGCCAACGATCGTTACCTTTCCGCCGGACCAGATGCCGCCGCCGTTCGTGCTGCTTGTCGTCGTCTCGTCGTTCGATAGCGTGACCGCGCCACTGGTGTTCAGTGTCAGATCGCCGGAGCTTGCGATCGCACCACCGGATGCCCCCTCCGAGCCGCCGGTGATGGTGATGTTAGACAGGTTGAGGGTCACCGCCGAGGCGGTGGCGTTACCGAAATATCCAAAATGCCCCGCGCCATCGTTGAGCGTGATGGTGCTGCCACCATTAGCGCCAACGATGGTCAAGCCCGATGCGCCAACAGCCGACAAATCCAGCGCAAATGACGGCGCCACCGCAGCCGGGTCAAAGAGCGTAGCGCTCCCCCGCAAATTCCAGACATCACCTGCAGCCGGGGAGCCCAGCGTGGCTAGGTTTGTGCCGTCGGGCACGACCGTCTGCGCGCTCGCTGGCGAGGCTGCCGCGCTGATTCCTGCAATTATGGCGATGATGGACGCTGCACCCAGCCATTTATTCAGGTTGTAATGCTTCGTTGGCAAGGGACGGTTAGCGGTCACAGTCCACACACATTCGAGAATGAGAGCGATTCGGTAACCACGACCGTACCGCGCAAACTATTTATTTGGGTTAATCGAACGTATATTGGCCATGAAAAAGCCATCTCTTCTCCACATTTGTGGCATTACTGCCACAAACATGCTCAGTTCTGCGGCAGGCGCGACGAAGATGCCCGTACAGCGTGTGTGAATCGTCTACTTGATCGCGCGTCGAACTTGTCCGACCTGGACAACCCCCTCGGGGCAACGGCCCGCATACCCGACCATGGGCGCCTAACGACCTTCCGGCCTAGGCCAACCTTCCGCGAATTCGGACAATCCGCCGCCACGACGTTTCTGTGACCAAGAGGCGGTCAAACCACCTCAGGCCTCGCGTCACCAATTGATCCTGACACCAGCCTTGCCGTCATAGGCAAAGCCCTTGCCGTCGAAGCGGGCTTGATAGGACACGTTGGCGAACAGCGTGGTGTTGAAGTTGAGCTGGCCGCTGACGCCAACATTGATCTCGCCCCAAGTGCCGCCAAGATCGGCGCGGAATGGGATGAAGCCGGTCTCCGACGAGAACTGCGTGATCGGGTCGCCGCGGAATTCCTGCCAGACGTTGGGCCGGATCCACGCCGTGATCAGGCGGGCATCCGGGACATTGCCATCGAGCGACCAGGTACGGCCAAACCGCGCGCCGATCCGCCCGATCAGCGAATCCACATTGCTGAACTTCACCAGCGCCTCATTATCGAGGGCGCTGTTGAAGTTGATGTTCTGATAGATCAGTTGCGCCTGCGGCTCGATGAAATAGCCGCCCGCAAACCTGAACGGATAGCCCGCTTCAACCGAGCCGGCGATGCCGTCGCCCTTGGTCTTGAATGGCAACAAGCAGCGGTTCGCGCTGGTGTAGGCGTCATAGAGCGTGCCCTGCACCATCATGTCGACATACCAGCCGGGTGCGCCGAAATGGGTCCAGTAGCCGCCGAGCGTATAGGCCTGGAAGTCGTCGTTGCCTGTGGTGCCGTCAAAGTGGGTGACGTCGCCATGGGCGCTGCCAACGGCAAAGGTGACGCCAGCATGATCGCGGCTGCCGTCATCATGCTCGCGGCGCATGAGGTCCTGGCCGCCTTGCAGGCCGAGGAAGCCATAACTGTATTGCGGGCCTGCACCGAAGATGCCGAGCGGATCGCCTTCTTGCTTGCCGCCGGTGCCGATCAGCCGGGCCCAGCCACCGGTATAGGGCGCGTTCTGATACAGGCCCGTGAGACCGCGAATATCCTCTTCATCGCCGACGCGTTCGTGCAGCGTGTCCATGAGGTTGCGGCCATAGAGCAACGCGATTGACGGCAGCGCCGCATTGAGCGAAGTCTCTATGCGGAAGTGCGGCGGTGGTGGTGTGGGTGGCGCACAGACTTCTGCGTTCGGTGCCAGGCTACAGTTCAGTGTCGAACGCAGGTACCAGTTTTCCGGGCCGCTCGCATCGGCGCTGCCATGGAACAGGTCGTACTCATAGGGGCCGGCGACGACCGGTGTAGCGAGGTTGAACGCCCCCGCTGTCGTGCCGTTGTTGTTCGTCACCTGCACGAGTTCGATGCCGTTGCCGGTCGTCAACCCACCGGGGCCGCCGACATTGGTCACCCGCATATCGGCGGTGCCGCTGGTCGCGCTGCCGTTGAGATTCAGGTTCAACACGTCCGACCGCTGGATGCTCGCATCATTCAGATAGGTGTTGAACAACACTTGGCTGCCAGCACCGAAGCTCACATTGTTGCTGGTCACCGTGAAGGTGCTGAAGCCGCCGCTCCCGCTTCCCGGCACCGCGGAGCCCGCGATGTTGAGGATACCGTTCAGCGCAAAATTGTCCGCCCGCACCTCGCCCGCGATGCCTCCGGCCAGCGTCGCGTCGCTGTCCACCGTGAAGCTCGAGAGCGCCGCCTGACCGACATCCGCGGCCAGCGCGCCGTAGACGGCGCTGTTCCGCACTGCGAAGGTCGTGCCGCTCTGGACTTCGGTGGTGCCATACAGTTGCGACCATTGGTCAGCGGCGTTGGTATACTGCGAACCATCGAAAACAACTGCTCCGGGGCCGGTCGCTGTCACTGTCACCAGGCCGTTGGCGGCGTTGTTCTCGATCGGATCGAAGAACGTGATGGCGCGCCCCGCGGCGGCATTGAGCGTCACCGCGACGCCACCTGAAGTGTTGTCCAGATAGATCGCGTTGGCCTGCCCCTGCGGCGAGAGCGACGTACCCTGCTTGTTGCCGGTGAAGGTCATGTCGCCGCCAACCGCATTCAGTGCGACATCACCCGCCGCCCAGATGGCGCCGCCAAAACCGCCGGCACTGTTGCCGGCAAGGGAGACGTCTCCACCCAACGCATTTAGCGTTACCGTTCCACCAGACCATAGTGCGCCGCCGTTGCCGCTCGTGGCGGTGTTGTTGCTGACTGACGACGATGAAGTGGCGGTGAGAATGATGTCAGAGAGTGCCGAGATTGCCCCGCCGTCGCCGGCAGTGGTGATGTTATTGGTGATGGCGAGTGTCGTGCCCGAAAGTGTCGCTGTCTCCTCTGAGTAGATCGCACCGCCGCCGTTGGCAGCCGTGTTGCGGGAGAGCGTGATCGCACCGCCTGTCAGCGTAGTAGAACCGATCACAAAGAGAACACCGCCGACATCGTCCGCAATGTTGTCGGTGAGAGTGATCGTCCTCCCGGTTAATACCGCCGTTCCATTGGAAGCAATGACGCCGCCATCAGTACCGGAGTGGTTACTGGTGAAGCTGATCGAACTGTCAGGAGTGCCTATAAAGGCATCGCCAAACGTGTAAACGACGGCGCCCCCCCTGACAGACGTGTTACCGGACCCCCCAATAACGTTGCCCAGCAGCGTAGCTGATCCATCGGAGAAAATGGCGCCGCCCGTCCGATCGGACTGGTTGTTGGTAAGGCTTACCGTGCTGCCGGCATTGCCCACGACGACGTCACCGACGGCATATATGGCGCCGCCCTGTGAGCCTGTGCTCTGGTTGTTCGACAAGGTGATGGACGTGCCGACAATCGTCGTGGTTGCGCCGGAGTAAATCGCGCCGCCAGAACTCGCAGTGTTACCGCTGATGGTCACAGTGGAAGCGCTGTTGCCAATGATCACGTCGCCATTAACAGCAGCCACAGCGCCGCCGCTGCCGCCCGCAAGGTTGTTGGTCAGCGAGATACTGCCCGAGACCGTTGCCAGACTAACGGCTCCCGTAATCGCGTCGATGGCACCGCCGTTGCCGTTGGTAGCGGTATTGCTGCTCGCGGTCAGCGGACCGATCACCGTCACCGCCTGCGCCGAGTAAATGCCGCCACCATCCGCCGTCGCGGTGTTGTTGGACAACGTGACAGCACTGCCCGTGAGCGTCGTCGCTCCGCCTGACGCAATCGCCCCGCCATTGATGCTGGCGGCATTACCTGTAATGGTGACTGTGCCGCCGGTGTTGCCGATGGAGACATCACCCGACGCGGCCACTACCCCGCCATGGCCGGCAACGTTATTCATCAGCAACACATTGCCACTCGTTTCCGCCAGGCTCACAGCGCCATTGACTGCATCAATCGCACCGCCATCACCGCCGTTGGCGTGATTGCCGACCAAGCTGACATCATCGCTTACAGTAACGTTGCCCGAATTCGCAAAGATCGCGCCGCCAGACAGGCCCGCAATGTTGCCGCTGGCGGTCAGGCTGCCTACAACAGAAACGTCCCCCGTCACTGCGTAGATCGCGCCACCATTGCCGTTCGTAGCGATATTGCTCGTCGCGGCGAAGGCTCCATTCACCGTTACTGCCAGCTCCGAGAAAATGCCGCCGCCGTTACCGGCCGCGGCGCTATTGTCCGACAGCACCACCGAAGGAGCCGTCAGCGTCGTTGAACCGATCGAATAGATCACGCCGCCACCACCACCGGCTCCATTGCCGCCAGATGCGATATCGCCCGACAGCGTGATCGAGGTGCCCGTCAAGCTGACCGAGCCACCATTGGCACTGAGCGCTCCGCCCACCGATCCCGGACTCACAACCATTGTTCCGGTTGCGTCGAAGCCAGCCAGATTACCCGTGATCACGATCGCGCCGGGCGAGTCCGCGTTGCCAATTGTGATACTGCCGTTGGAGTAGATCGCTCCCCCGTGAAGAGAGGCAATATTATTCCGCAGGGTCACGTCACCGCTTGTGGTTGCGATCGCAACGTTACCGGCTTCTGCATCGATGACACCACCCAAGACTTCGGCAAAATTGCCTGTCGCGCTTACGCCGCCGCTGACCGTGACATTGCCTGTCAACGCGTAGATGGCCCCACCGCCGCCCAAGGCGGCCGTGTTATTGTTTGCGGTGAGATTCCCCGTTACCGTCACCGCGCCAGCGGAATAAATCCCGCCGCCACTGCTTGTGGCCGTACTGTTGCCCGACAAAGTGACTGCACCCGTCAGGGCGACAACACCGCCGGAAGAAAAGATCGCACCACCACCACCGACCCCGACAAAACCCGCCGCCTTGTTGTTCGACAGCGTGATCGTGGTGGCCGTCAGATTGACCCCGTTGGACACCGCGATGGCACCGCCAACCGCGTCCGGCCCACCCGGAGCGATGGCTCCGCTCGTATCAAAGCCCGCGCTATTGCCGATAAATGCAATCGAACTGGGCAGCGCGGCGGCGCTGCCAACTGTAAAGGCTCCTCCGGGCGCATAGATGACGCCGCCGTGACTAAACGCGATATTGTTCTCGAACGATACATCGGCGCCTGCGGTCGTCAGGATCGTGACATCGCCGCCCGTTTGAGTGATTGCTCCGCCCGTCCCTGCTGATTGTCCGCCCGTCACGATCACATCGGAGAGACTGAAGGTCGTGGCCCCCGTGGCGGCAAGAGAGCCGAAATGTCCGGCACCGTCGTTCAGCGTGATGGTGCTGCCACCCGATGCGCCATTGATGGTCAGCCCGGGCAAACCCGCCGGAAGAGCAAGCGGCGATGAAAGAAAAGCACTGCCAAGTAAGTTCCAGACAGTGGATGCATTTGGCGCAGCCAAAGTGTTCAGATTGGTGCCGGACGGAACGTCGACGGTCTGCGCATCGGCCTGTGTGACAAGCGACAGTGACAACGGCAGCGCTATGGCTGCCCGGGTCAAAGACCGCGGGACGCTCGAAAGAAGCGTCGTGGAGAGCAGGTGATTCTTCAAAAGTTCTCTCCAACTTCAAAATTGGTCGTTCCTATCGGTCCCTATCCGAATCAAGCCAGCGCTATCGACATAGTTTCTTAACCCACACCGAAGAATTTTGGATTAAGAATTGGAGAAAATGTTGTGGCTGCGCCCTCCCGGCTGCTCAGCCGCGCATTCCCTGTCGTTCCGGACGTAAGCCATCGTCAAATTGACTGCCTGGGGAGTGACACCTCGCCACCTATTTGATGGAGAGGCCACAGCTGATTCCTTCACCAATTGATCATGACGTTCACCATTGATAGCGCAGGCCGGCGGTGCCTTTGACACCGTCGCGCTTTCCGCCGCCGTCGTTCGAGATCGCAAACTGATAGCCTGCCTCGGCAAAGGCGGAGAGATGGGCGTTGATCTTCGTAGTGAAGCCGGCGTCGACATCCATGTAGTGCGCGTGCGAGATCAGCGGCACTATGTCCGGCCCAAACAGCATCGTTGAGGTAGGCCCAAAATCGCTCCAGACATTGGCGCGCACATAGGGCTGCCACAGCTGTCCGCTGTCGGTGGCGATGGTCCACTTGCCTTTCAGCCCAAGCCGCGCGGTCGTGGCCGAACTCGTGCCGAGCGCCACCGGGCCAAGCCCATCGCTACCGGAATCAAAGCTCACGTACTGCCACAGGACTTGCGCCTGCGGCTCCAGCACGAAGCCTGGCCCCAACACCGGCAGCGCGATCGGATAGCCGCTCTCCAGCGAGGAGATGAAGCCGGAGCCCGTGGTCTTGAGCGCTGCAAACTCGGTGCTCGCACCGCCGTTATAGCTCGTGCCCTGTAGCGTCAGGTCGAGATACCAGCCAGGCACGCCGTAATGAGTCCAGTACACGCCGCCGGAATAGCCATCAAGGTTGAGGCGGCCAGTGTGCTGCAGCACAAACGCGGTGGCGGCGGCGTTGGTGACAAGGCCACTGACATCGACATTGGCGTTGCCATAAGCGGCATAGAAACCGGCATAATCCGTGTGACCGGCAAACAGGCTGTCGCTGCGCAACAGATCGACGCCGGCCTGCAAGCCTGCGATCTGGCCATCCGCGCGCGGATCGGCGAAGGCCTGATAGTGGTTGTCGATCTGCTGACCGAACAGCCGGCCCCACACCGCGGGACGCCAACCATACGCGCCGCAGTCGGTCGGGGCCTTGTAGAACGGAGCCTTGGTGTAACCAGGGGCGTTAGTCTCAGCCGGCTCACAGAGCGGACGATAGAGATCACCCAAGCGGTCATCATGGGTGCCGAGCATGGCGCGCCCGAGTTGCTGCGCCATCGGCTGCACCACGCCGTAAGTTGCGATCTCCGGCCCGATGATTGGGAAGGTGCCGGGGCCGGGCGTCGGCGGCTCCGGCGGCAACTCCCCTGGCGGGACCACCGGCGGCCCGCCGCCCTCCTCGATAAAGGTCGAGCGCAGGTACCAGTTATTAGGATCGCTGCCGTTCAGTCCGCCCTGAAACAAGCGATAGTCATAGGCGCCGCCGCGCAACTCCGGATTGGCCAGCGTAAAGGCGCCCTCGTCGGTCGTGCCATTATTGATGGCGTCAACCACCAGGATGCCGTTCGCGGTCGTCAGAGCACCCGGCCCACCCGCGTTGGTGAAATGCAGGAACGAATTGCCGCTGGCCGTGCCGCTATTGATCACCAGCCGATCAGAGGGGGAAGTGTCGTCGCCCAGGAAAGTGTTCATAGCAATTGTGCCGCCCTGCCCGACATAATTGGTCGTCGTCAGCACCGTGGTCGGGGGTGTGCCGGTCCCCATGTTGACAAGGCCTGCGTTGGTGAGGCTGGGGACCGTCTGATTCAAGCCGTTGAGATCGAGCATACCGGCGCTTGCCACGGTTACCGCTGAGTTCGGGCTGAACGTGTCAGCTACGCCAGCGCCCAACGTGCCGCCATCGACATTCGTTGGACCGCTATACGTATTGGCGCCGGTCAGGACCGTGATGCCAGCGATCTGCCTCACCACGGTGCCAGTGCCGATGATTGCCGGGTTGAAGGAATAGCCGCCGGTCGTATCCGTGTGGTTGAAAATTAGCGAGCCGTGCGCATTTAGACGTACGGTTGGCGTGTTCAGCGTACCCGGGGCCGCGGCGGGATCCCCTTGCGCGGCGCCGATGTTGATGATGCCAGTGCCACCTGCAGCACCAAGCCACGCGTATGTGGTGGCAGTCACGAGGCCGCCGTTCCGAATGGTCAGTGTACCCGTACCCTGGCTGGCGACATAAAGGATGCCGTTATTCTTCCATGTTGAGCCTGCTCCATCGACCGTCACTGTGCCGGTGGCGTCCCCTGAATTACTGGCGATATAGCCATTAAGATTGGATACAGCGCCGCCGTTCGTGATGTTCATTGAGGCGGTACCGAGATAGCCGACATCGAGGTAGCCGAGAATCTCCAATTTCGAGCCTGGTCCGTCGACCTTGATCGTGCCGTTGGAGCCCGACTCGAGTGCGGCAATGACGCCGGTAGTCTCGGCGGTGACGGACATGGCGCCGCCGTTCGTGATGTTCAGTGTGCCGGTAGCAAATCGGCCGATTATGGAGGGACCAAAAACGTTCAATGTCGAGCCGAGTCCGTCAACGTTGACCGTGCCCCTGGCATCAGATTCGCTGGGTATAGTGCCGTTGCCGATGGCGATAGCAGTCGTGTCTGAAGTGGTGGAAACGGTGCCGCCATGCGTGACGTTCAGCGTGCCGTCGCCATGGTAAACTCCGATGGAAAGGCCATCGGAAATCGTCCAGCTTGAGCTGGTGCCGTCAACATTGACCGTGCCGATGGAATAGTTTCCGATGGTGCTGTGGTTGGAGGAGGTAACGGTGCCACCGCCCGTGATGTCCAACCTGCCGACACCTCGGTAGCCGACCTCGAGGTAGGAACTCGTCCAAGTCCCCTCGACCGTGACCACGCCATTGGAGCCAGTGCCAAAGCCGATGTAGCTATGACTGCTGAGAACCGCGCCGCCGGCGACGATGTTCAGCCTGCTGGAGCCGGTGGTCTCGCCGACATAGAGCTGGCTATCGTTGCCGAGGCCGGTAAGGTCCCACGGGTTTGGACGATCGCCTGGCACAGTGACCGTGGTGTCGCCGTCGATGACCGTTTGCGCGGACGCCGACGTTACGGCGGCGAGAATGGCGAGCAGGCCGCCAAGGGCAGTTGAACAGAGCAGTGCGCGGCTTCGTGACATGCTGCGGAGTGATGAGAAGCCTGCCTTTCGGACAGAGTTGTAGCGGCTCTCTCCCGCAGCCGGTGCAACAACGGATGCCGCGCCCAGCCAAGCACCCAGACCGTCACACCTATTGACCATCACATCCCCCCAAATCGGCTAGCCGCAAGAAGGGTCGGCGATCGCGAGACACGACACTAACCAACAGATCCTCCCACGCGGTTCGCCCACTCACCATTGATAGCGTAGGCCAGCGGTGCCTTTGACACCGTCGCGCTTTCCGCCTCCGTCATTGCTCACTGCAAACTGATAGCCTGCCTCGGCAAAGGCGGAGAGATGGGCGTTGATCTTCGTAGTGAAGCCAGCGTCGACATCCATGTACTGCGCGTGCGAGATCAGCGGCACGCTGTCCGGCCCAAACATTGTGACTGCGATGCCACCAAAGTCGCTCCAGACATTGGTGCGAACATAAGGCTGCCACACCTGCCCGCTGTCGGTGGTGATGGTCCACTTGCCCTTCAGCCCGAGCCGAGCTGTCGTTTCTGAACTCGTGCCGAGCGCCACGGGGCCGAGCCCATCATTGCCAGCATCAAAGCTCACCCATTGCCACAACACCTGCGCCTGCGGCTCCAGCACGAAGCCAGGACCGAACACCGGCAGCGCGATCGGATAGCCGCCCTCGAGCGAGGAGATGAAGCCTGTGCCCGTGGTCTTGAGCGATGCGAACTCGGTGCTCGCGCCCCCACCATAGCTCGTACCTTGTAGCGTCAGGTCGAGGTACCAGCCGGGCACACCATAGTGGGTCCAGTACGCTCCGCCCGAATAGGCGTTGAGGTTGAGGTGGCCAGTGTGCTGCAGCACGAAGGCGGTGGCAGCAGCATTGGTGACGAGGCCGGAGACATCGACATTGGCGTTGCCATAAGCAGCATAGAAGCCGGCATAATCCGTGTGTCCGGGTATCAGGCTGTCGCTGCGCAACAGGTCGACGCCGGCCTGCAAGCCCGCGATCTGGCCGCTGGCGCGCGGATCGAGAGCGACGTTGCCGGAGGAAGGGATGGGCGCAAACGCCTGATAGTGGTTGTCGATCTGCTGGCCGAACAGCCGGCCCCATACCGCCGGGCGCCAGCCATACGCGCAGTCGGTCGGGGCTTTGGTGTAGACGGGAGCCTTGGTGTAGTTGGGTGCATTGGTTTCAGCCGGCTCGCAAGGTGGGCGCGAGACATAGAGATCGCTCATGCGATCATCATGGGTGCCGAGCATGGCGCGCCCGAGCTGCTGCGCTATCGGCTGCACCACACCGTAAGTTGCGAGCTCTGGCCCGATGATCGGCGTGGGCGGCACGGGCGGTATGGGCGGCTCGATCATCGTCGAGCGCAGATACCAGTTGTTGGGGTCACTGCCGTCAGGCCCACCCTGGAACAGGCGATAGTCGAAGGCGCCGGCGCGTAGCTCCGGATTGGCGAGCGTGAACGCGCCAGCCGTCGTGCCGTTGTCGGTCTGCACAAGCTGGATACCGTTGCCGGTCGTCAGTCCGCCAGGACCACCGACATTGGTGACGAAGATGCTCGCCGTCCCGCTAGTCGCACTGCCATTCAGGTTCAGCGTCAACAGATCCGTCCGTTGTACGCTGGCGTCATTCAAATATGTATTGAACA
>JGI24705J35276_12238703_pt1 | contig 39951 bp, 39 predicted proteins | sample TergutNt197P4_FD_35276 | JGI IMG/M metagenome (IMG submission 35276) | reverse complement strand
ACGAACAAGTCGCCCGCTTGCAGGGTGCGCGTGTCGCTGTGGACGCGGGCGATGACGGCGGCGGGGTTGCCCACAATCCGCGCCCCGGTCAGGCCGGAAGCGGCGTCGCGCAAGCTGAGGTTCATGCTGGTCATGACGCCCCCCGCAAAGCGAGCGCCGCCCGCGCCTGCTGCTGGTCGGAGAAAGGCAGCCGCTGGCCGCGCACTTCCTGATAATCCTCGTGGCCCTTGCCCGCGATCAGCACCACGTCGCGCTCGCCAGCCTGCACAATGGCCCATTCAATGGCCCGCGCCCTGTCCGGCTCCACCCGCGCCGCATCCACGCGCCGCAGGCCGCGCAGGATGCCGTCGATGATCGCCTGTGGCGCTTCGCCGCGCGGGTTGTCGCTGGTGACCACCACCGCATCCGCGCCCGCTTGCACCGCCGCGCCCATCAGGGGCCGCTTGCCCGCGTCGCGCTCGCCGCCGCAGCCGAACACGCACCACAGCCGCCCGCCGCGTTGCGTGGCCAGCGGGCGCAGGGCGGCCAGCGCTTTTTCCAGCGCGGCGGGCGTGTGGGCGTAGTCCACCGCCACCAGCGGCTCGCCCGAGCCGTCCGTGCCCTGCACGCGCTCCATGCGGCCCGGCACCGGCGGCAAATCGGCGCAGGCGCGGGCGGCGTCGGCCAGCGGCACGCCGAGCGCGCGCAGCGCGCCAATCACGCCCAGCAGGTTGGACACGTTGTACTCGCCCACCAGCGGCGTGGTCATGGGCGCGGTCTGCGCTCCTTCGCACAGCGTCCAGCGCAGGCCGCGTTCGCCCCAGGCCAGATCGGTTGCGTGCAGCCGCGCGCCGGGCCGCAGCGACACGCTCCAGACGTCGAGGCCGCGCGCGCGGGCGCGCTCCATCAGTTCGGCCCCTCGCGGGTCGTCCACGTTGACCACGGCGGCCTGCAGGCCGGGCCAGCCGAACAGCGCGGCCTTGGCGGCCCAGTAGGCGTCCATGCTGCCGTGGTAGTCCAGATGATCCTGCGTGAAGTTGGTGAAAACCGCGACACGAATCGCCGTGCCGTCCAGCCGGTGTTCGGCAATCCCGATCGACGACGCCTCCATGGCGCAGGACTTGACGCCGCCATCGGCGAACTCGCGCAGCCGCCGCTGCAGCAGCGCCGGGTCGGGCGTGGTCAGGCCGGTGTATTCCAGCGCGTCCGGCAGCCCCACGCCCAGTGTTCCCACCAAGGCGCATGGCGAAAGGGTTTCATGCTTCAATTTCGAGAGCGCCCAGGCCAGCCACCAGGCCGACGAGGTCTTGCCGTTGGTGCCGGTGATGGCCACTACCGCGAGCGAGCGCGAAGGCGTTTGGCAGTACGCGGCGGCAATCGGGCCGGCGCCGGCCTTGAGCCCGGGGTAAACGCCGATGGCCTCGCCGTCGAAGCCGAACGCCTCGACGCTTTCGCGCTCGACCAGGCAGGCGCCCGCTCCCTGCGCCAGCGCCGCCGGCACGAATTGCCGGCCATCGGTGGCCGCGCCCGGCCAGGCGATGAAGCCGTCGCCGGGCCGCACCTTGCGGCTGTCGGCGTGCAGATCGCCGCGCACGCGCTCATGCAGCCAGCGTGCGGCGTCTTGCGGCGTGTGAAACAGCATCATTTCAGTTGCTCCACCGCGTTTTGCACGACCCGCGACGCATGAAACAAAAAAGAGACCGAAGGCCGCGGAGCAGGCCACGCCAAGGCGCCCGTGGACGGGGTTTCCCCGGCCAGTGGGCGCGCCCCCTCGAGGGTGGAGGCGAAACATCGCGCAGCGAGTGAAGCCTGGGGGTGGTTCGATTTCACAGGGACTCCTCCACCTGATCGGCCACGATCTGGGGCTTGACGGCCATGTCAGGCTGCGCGCCCATGATGCGCAGCGTTTGCTGCACCACCTCGCTGAACACGGGGGCGGCCACCTGGCCGCCGAAGAATTCGCCGTTGCCTGGCTCGTCGATCATCACGGCCACGATCACGCGCGGCTGCTCGATCGGCGACATGCCGGCAAACCAGGCGCGGTACTTGCCGCTGGCGTAGCCGTTGCCTTGCTGCTTGCGCGCCGTGCCCGACTTGCCGCCGACCGAATAGCCCATGGTTTGCGCACGCTGGCCGGTGCCGCCGGGGCCGGCGGCCATTTGCAGCATCTTGCGTATCGCGCGGGCGCTTTTTTCGGAGAACACCCGCACGCCCCGCGCCGGTTCGCCGTCCGGGCTTTTGAGCAAGGTGACGGGAATCACGCTGCCGTCGCGCGAGAACGCGGTGTACGAATGCGCCATCTGGAACAGCGACGCCGAAAGGCCATAGCCATAGGCAACGGTGGCCTGCTCGATCGGCTTCCAGCTTTTCCAGGGCCGCAGCAGGCCCGCGGCGGCGCCGGGAAACGCCAGTTCCGGCCTGTGTCCGTAGCCCAGCGCGGTGTAGGTTTCCCACATCTGCTGGGCATTGAGCTTCTGGGCGATCTTCAGGGCGCCGATGTTGCTCGACTTCTGGATCACGCCTTCCACCGTCAGCGCGCCGTAGTTGTGTGTGTCGCGGATGGTGAATTTGCCGAACTGGTAGGAGCCCGGCGAGGTGTCGATGATGGTCTGCGGCGTCACCTTGCCGGCATCCAGCGCCATCGCCACGGTGATGGGCTTCATCACCGAGCCGGGCTCGAAGGTGTCGGTGACGGCGATGTTGCGCAGTTGCGCGCCGGCCAGATTGCGGCGTTCGTCGGGGTTGTAGCTGGGGTAATTGGCCAGCGCTAGCACTTCGCCGGTCTGCGCGTCGAGCACCACCACGCTGCCGGATTTGGCCTTGTGCTGGGTGACCGTGTCGCGCAGCTTCTGGTAGGCGAAGAACTGCACCTTGGAGTCGATGGACAACTGAACGTCCTGCCCATCGACCGGCGGCACCTCCTCGCCCACGGCATCCACCACCTGGCCCAGGCGGTCCTTGATGACGCGGCGCGAGCCCGGCTTGCCGGCCAGCCGCTGTTCAAACGATTTTTCGGCGCCTTCCACGCCCTTGTTGTCCACGTCGGTAAAGCCCACCATGTGCGCGGCGGCTTCGCCTTCCGGGTATTTGCGCTTGTATTCCTTGCGCTGGTAAATGCCGGCCAGCTTGAGGTCCGCGATCTGCTGGGCAACCGGCTCATCGACCTGGCGCTTGAGCCAGACGAAAGTCTTGTCCTCGTCGGCAAGCCGGCGGTTCAGTTCAGCCGGCGTCATGTTCAGCAGCCTGGCCAGTTGCTTGAGCTTGGCGGCGTTGCGCTCGACATCCTCGGGAATCGCCCAGATGCCGCGCGCCGCCACGCTCGAAGCCAGCAGCAGGCCATTGCGGTCCAGAATGCGGCCGCGGCTGGCCGGCAGTTCCAGCGTGCGCGCGAAACGCACCTCGCCCTGGCGCAGGAAGAAAGCGTTGCCGACCACCTGCACATAGCCCGCGCGCGCCACCAGAGCGACGAACGCCAGCCCCAGCGCCGCCACGATGAACTTGCTGCGCCAGACCGGCGTCTTGGACGCCAGCAGGGGACTCGACGTGTAGCGAAGGTCCTTCATGGCTGACCGGCCTCCGTTTGCGACGCTGCCGACGCAGCCGATGCGGCTGGCGCGGCCAGGGCCAGCGCCGCCGGCATGGCGGCGGTGGAGGTCACGTACTCGGTAACGGCGGGCGTCACCGTGCGCATGGCAAGCTTTTCCTTGGCCAGTTTTTCGACCCGCAGCGAGGTCGCCCCGGCGCGCTTTTCCACTTCCAGCCGGCTGCGTTCGGTTTCGAGCCGCTGCGACTCGGCTTCCGCGCGGTCCAGCTCGGTGAACAGGCGGCGCGAGTCGTACTGCACCCGCACCAGGTACAGCGCCGACACCACCACGGCGGCCAGCAGCATGATCGACAGCCGCGTCACGGCGCGCTCCCCGGATCGGCTGGCGCGGCGGTGCGCTCGGCCACGCGCATGATGGCGCTGCGCGCGCGCGCATTGGCGGCCACCTCGGCCTCGCTGGGGCGTACGCGCGCCAGCGCGCGCAGCAGCGCGGGCGCGGGTTCGGCAAAGGGCGCGCGGCGATCCACCACCGCGCGCGAATGCCGCGCGATGAACTGCTTGACGATGCGGTCTTCCAGCGAATGGAAGCTGATCACCACGAGCCGGCCTCCAGGTTGCAGCACATGCAGACTCGCCTCTAGCGCCTGTTCGAGCTCTTCAAGCTCGGCGTTGATGAAAATCCGAACAGCCTGAAATGTGCGCGTTGCAGGGTTCTGGCCCGGCTCGCGGGTTTTGACCGCGCCAGCCACGATTGCGGCCAGTTCAGCGGTGGTTGCAACAGGCCCCCGTGCCTGTCGGCGCGCAACAACCGCCTTTGCAATGGCCACAGCAAACCGTTCTTCTCCGTAATCACGAATGACCTCCGCGATCTGCCGCTGGCTGGCCTGCGCCAGCCACTGGGCCGCGCTCTGGCCGCGCGTGGGGTCCATGCGCATGTCCAGCGGGCCGTCGGCGCGAAAAGAAAAACCCCGCGCGGGGTTGTCGATTTGCGGAGAGCTGACGCCCAAGTCCATCAGCACGCCAGCCAAGCTGCCCGAGGGCCACCGGCCAAGCTCGGCAAGGCTTTGGTGACGGATGGCCAGGCGCGCGTCGGTGATCCGCGCCGCCTCGGCCAGCGCGTCCGGGTCCTTGTCGCAGGCTGTCAGACTGCCTTCGGGGCCGAGCCGGCTCAAAATCAGGCGCGCGTGCCCGCCGCGCCCGAACGTGGCATCCACGTACTGGCCTTGCGGGTCCGTGACGAGGGCGTCGACCGCCTCGTTCAGCAGTACCGTGGCGTGGGACCATGTGTTCACCTGTCTGCGCCATCAGAATACAAAGTCTTGAACCGCCTGGGGCATCCCCGCCTGCCTGGCCTCGGCTTCCTTGGCCTCGTAGGTGGCCTGATCCCACAGCTCGAAGTAGGTCGTCATGCCCAGCAGCATCGCCTCGCGCGTCAGGCCAGCGGCGGCGCGCAACTCGGGCGGCACCAGCACGCGGCCCGTGGCGTCCATTTCAACGTCCATGGCATTGCCCAGAAAAATGCGCTTCCACCATTGGGCGGACATGGGCAGTCCGGTCACGCGGTCACGGAACTTTTCCCACTCGGTGCGCGGGAACACCATCAGGCAACCTTCCGGGTGTTTGGTGATCGTCAGCGCGCCGGCGCAAGCCGTCAGCAAGGCGTCGCGATGCCGGGTCGGCACCGACAGCCTTCCCTTGGCATCCAGACTCAACGACGATGGCCCTTGAAACACGCGAAAACTCCTGTTGCAAGCGCCGACTTTACACGATACCGGCACTTTTCACCACTTAATTGCACTTTTTGGCACTGTAGCAGGAATTGAGCGCCGCGCAACAGGGAAACAGTAAATTATTTCAATGAAATCAATGTGTTAGATGGGCCTTTGGCGAGATACCAAGGACAAAAACCTTTGTAATTAACAACTTAGCGAACACAGTCAAAGTAAATCGCTAACCCTGGGCGGCTGCCGCGCCTGTGCCGCCGCACTGACACGGCGAATCCAACCACTCAACGGGAAGCCATGACCGCACCTGCGCTGGAGCTTGGGAAGCACAGGACAGAAGATGCCTTCTACGAATCGCCGCGCCGTGTTGCACCTGCCGACCGGAACGGTTGCGATGTTGCAACCCTTCGCCATAGCCATAGCCATAGCCATAGCCATAGCCATAGCCATAGCCATAGCCATAGCTACGGCTTGCGCTTGTTCGTCACGACCTTCTTACGTTTGATGGAAAGACCCGGCGCAGTGCCGTGTATCAGCTTGCCGTACTTCATCACGTACTTGATGGGAATCTTTGGGTTGTTGATGTCCTTCCTTCCGTCCGCGTGCCACTTCTCTTCCCACTTGGTGAAGTAGAACTCCAAGTCAGCCGGCTCCAGTAGGTAGACAGTCTGTAGCGCGATGTCTCGATAGACAGCGAACACCCAAGGCACTTGCCGGTACTTGGCGATGATGGCCGGGTTCATGTGGTGGTGCGTGGAAAAACCGTGCGTCAGTTCGATGTTGACTGACTTCAACTCATACTCGCGCCCCTCAGTGTCAATGGCGTCGTTGCCCTCGCGGCCCGGGATGATCTTCAGGCCCAGAAGCAAGAGCACCTGGAGAAGCTTTCCGCCGTTGTCTTGAAACACGTCATCAATCCCGTGTTTGGTGGCAAGGGTCTGATACTCTTGAACGGCGGGCCAGACTTGAAGCAGGCGCTTGTAGTCGCTGTGCGGCAAGAAGATCACTTCTTCGAGCCTCCCGCCAATAAAGACGCAGGATCGATCTCGAGCGCCGTCGCCAGTCTTTCGATGTTGTCGATGGAGATGTTCCGCTCGCCTCGTTCCACCGAGCCGACGTAAGTTCGATGGAGGCCCGCAGCATCGGCCAGCGCCTCCTGAGACAATCCGAGTCGTTCACGCGTAGCCCTCAGATTGAAGGCGAAGACTCTCCTTGTATGTGAGGGCTTTATCTTCCTGTTCACAAACAGGATAATGCCCATGTGACGACTATGAATCTACAGACTTTGAGTAGCATCCGATGCTGATGAGAACGAAAACCGCCCCCGCCTACTACACCCCCAACGGTGCGGCCTTCGTGGGCGACTCGCGCAAGTTGCTGGAGGAATTGCCGGACGAAAACGTGAATCTCGTTGTGACCAGCCCGCCCTTCGCGCTTCAACGACAGAAAGAGTACGGCAACCTGGATCAACACGAATACATCGACTGGTTCCTGGAGTTCGGGCGCATCGTCCATCGCAAGCTACGCGACGACGGCAGCTTTGTCGTTGACTTCGGCGGAGCCTACATGAAAGGGGTTCCGGCCCGGAGCCTGTACAACTTTCGCGTTCTGATCCGCATGGTCGATGAACTTGGTTTTTTCCTCGCGGAGGACTTCTATTGGTTCAACCCCTCGAAGTTGCCCAGCCCAATCGAGTGGGTAAACAAGCGCAAGCTTCGGGCGAAAGACTCCATCAACACCGTGTGGTGGTTCAGCAAGACCGAGTGGCCCAAGTCGGACATCACGAAAGTGCTTGCGCCGTACAGCGACCGAATGAAGAAGCTGATTGAAGACCCAGGCAAGTTTTACACGCCCAAGGTTCGCCCCTCTGGGCACGACATCGGGAAGGGCTTTGCCAAGGATAACGGTGGAGCGATTCCGCCGAACTTGATTCAGTTGCCCAACTCAGAGTCGAACAGCCACTACCTCGCGGGCTGCAAGGCCATGGGCATCAATGGTCATCCGGCGCGCTTTCCGGCAAAGCTGCCCGAGTTCTTCATCAAGATGCTGACAGAGCCTGGGGACTTGGTGGTGGATATCTTCGCAGGATCGAACACTACGGGACAGGTCGCCGAAGCAGAAGGGCGCCAGTGGCTTGCGTTCGAGGCATTGCCCGAATACGTGGCTGCATCCGCATTTCGCTTCCTCGACAAGGACCCGCCGTTGGAACAATTAAAGGCGATCTACGACAAGATCACCTCGGGGGACTGCATAAACATCGACCAGTACCGAAAGCAAGCCGAACTTGCCCTGTGGTAGCAGTGGCCTGGAAAGCCAAAGGCCATTGCGTGGGGTTTCCGTGCCAGTCGTCCGACGCTTCCAGTTTTCCGGCGCGGGTCAGAGAATGAAGCGCGACAGGTCTTCGTTGCGGCTGAGCGCGGACAGGCGCGCGTCCACGCAGGCGGCGTCGATGGTCACGCTCTGACCCTGGAGCCGCGTGGCCTCGAAGCTGACCTCTTCCAGCAGGCGCTCCATGACCGTGGACAGGCGGCGCGCGCCGATGTTCTCGGTCGATTCGTTGACGGCGAACGCAATCTCGGCCAGCCGCGAGATGCCGTCGGGCTTGAAGTCCAGCGTCACGCCCTCAGTGGCCAGCAGCGCCTGGTACTGGCGCACCAGCGAAGCGTCGGTTTGCGTCAGGATGGCCTCGAAGTCGCGCACCGACAGCGATGCCAGTTCGACGCGGATCGGCAGGCGCCCTTGCAGCTCGGGGATCAGGTCGCTGGGCTTGGCCAGATGAAAGGCGCCGGAGGCTATGAACAGAATGTGGTCGGTGCGCACCATGCCGTACTTGGTGCTGACCGTGGTGCCTTCGACCAGCGGCAGCAAATCGCGCTGCACGCCTTGGCGCGACACCTCGGCGCTGCCGCCGCCTTCCAGGCTGCGCGAGGCCACCTTGTCGATTTCGTCGATGAAGACGATGCCGTTCTGCTCCAGGTTGTGCACGGCCTGCGTGCGGATGTCGTCCTCGTTGACCAGCTTGCCCGCTTCTTCGTCGATCAGCAGTTTCATCGCCTCGCCGATCTTCACGCGCCGCTGCCTGCGCCGGCCAGCGCCCAGGTTGCCGAGCATGCCCTTGATCTGTTCGGTCATGTCCTCCATGCCGGGCGGTCCCATGATTTCGAGGGCGGGCGCGGGCTGGGCGAGTTCGATCTCCACCTCCTTGTCGTTCAACTGGCCCTCGCGCAGTTTCTTGCGGAAGGTCTGGCGCGCGGCGCCGTCGGCGGGCGGCGCGCTGCTGCCGTCGGCATTGCGGGCGGGCGGAATCAGCACGTCGAGAATGCGTTCCTCGGCCAGGTCCTCGGCGCGGGTACGGTGCTGGCGCATGGCGCGCTCGCGCTCTTGCTTGACGGCCATTTCGGCCAGGTCGCGGATGATGGAATCGACATCCTTGCCGACATAGCCGACCTCGGTGAACTTGGTGGCCTCGACCTTGATGAAGGGCGCGTCGGCCAGCCGCGCCAGCCGGCGCGCGATTTCGGTCTTGCCAACGCCGGTGGGGCCGATCATCAGAATGTTCTTGGGCGTGATTTCGGCGCGCAGCTTTTCATCGACCTGCTGGCGGCGCCAGCGGTTGCGCAGCGCGATGGCCACGGCGCGCTTGGCGTCCTGCTGGCCGACGATGTGGCGGTCGAGTTCGGAGACGATCTCCTGCGGCGTCATGGAGGACATGGGGCGTTCGTTGAGCGTTGAGCGTGGGCGTTGGGCGTTGAGCGTGGGACGCTAAACGCTAAACGCCCGACGCGGAACCCGCATCACCAAGCGTTTCGACGGTGTGCTGCATGTTGGTGTAGATGCACAGCTCGCCAGCGATTTCCAGCGCCTTCTTGACGATTTGTTCGGCGGGCAATTCGGTGTGATCGAGCAGCGCCTTGGCCGCCGCCTGCGCATAGGCGCCGCCGGAACCGATGGCCACCAGCCCGTGCTCAGGCTCCAGTACGTCGCCGTTGCCGGTGATGATGAGCGAAGCGCTCTTGTCGGCCACAGCCAGCATGGCCTCCAGGCGGCGCAGCACGCGGTCGGTGCGCCAGTCCTTGGTCAGCTCGATGGCGGCGCGGGTCAGGTGGCCCTGGTGCTTTTCCAGCTTGGCCTCGAAACGCTCGAACAGCGTGAAGGCATCCGCCGTGGCGCCGGCAAAACCCGCCAGCACCCTGCCGTGGTAGAGCTTGCGCACCTTGCGCGCCGATCCTTTGACGACGATGTTACCCAGCGTGACCTGGCCGTCGCCCCCGATGGCCACCTGCCAGCCTTCTGGGGTTTGCCGGCGCACGCTGATGATGGTGGTGCCGTGAAATGCTTGCATCGCGTCAAAGTGGGGGCGCGGGGGCGCAAATCAAGGGCGCTGGCGATACGTGCAAGGGCAAGCTCAATCGGTGCGGAGGACGACGCCGGCGGCGTCGGTGATGCCAATCACGCCGAAAAAGGCCGCCACCAGGCGGTTGACCTGCTTGAAGCGGACTTGCAGACCCGCGCTTTTCTGGGCTATCGCCCAGTTGAGCAGGTCGCCAGCGGCGCCGAAGTCCACCCGCAGCAGGTTGCGGCAGTTGAATTCGACCAGCCGGGTGGCGCTGGTCAGGGGCACCTGACCGAGTGCGTTGTCCGCCGATTCGAGCAATTCTCCCGCCAGTTCGGGGCGCACCACGCTGTCGTCCGGCGCAATGGGCCACGTGCCAGGGAAGTCGGTGATTCCGAAGTCGGTTGCCCCGGACTTTGTCGAAGGCCATGCCAACGCTGCCTGGCGCTGCGATTCGGCGGGGGTGTCCGCATCGCCCTTCTCGTTCATCGAGCGATAGCTGTTTTTCGGGTCTTCCCAGGCAGGCGGGGAAACTTCGTAGGTCACGCAGTAGTTGAGCGCCACCAGTTCGAACTCGTCCATTTCGCCTTGCACCCGAAGCAGCGCCAGGCGCGTTTGCCACCAGAGCGGGTCGGTTTGGCGGTCGTCAGGGGGCGAGTTCTCGGCCAGCACTTGCAGCAGGCTCTCGGCTCCCGTGAACTGAATCTGTACCGGCTGCCTGGCCCAGCGTTGCAGGGTGTCGTGCAACGCCGGCAAGGCCGCGAAGTCGATGGTTTTCAAGCGGCGCCAATCGACGCGCCATGGCGGGGCGCTGCGCGCCAGCGCGGCGTTGAGCGTGACCATCGATGGCGCGCCGAGCGCGGGCGGGCTGCTCCAGTGAAAGCGCGCGGTGCTGACCGCGGCTGGCGCGGCCACCGGCGCCGGGCGGCTGCTCGCCGCGGCATCCACGCCCCACTGCGGCGCGGAGCGGCCAAACCGCGCCGCGAAATGCAGCGCCAGATCGTCGAACTTGTCCGGCTCGCCCGTGGCGCGGTAAAGATCGAACAAGGTCAGCCACGTGTAAATGTCGTCCTCGCGCCCGCCGTCATCGGCCACCAGGTCCCGCAGGCCGGCTTCGGCCCCGGCGATGTCGCCATTGGCAAAGCGGATTGCGGCCTCTTCGGTAGCGGGGTCCAGCTTGGCAGCGGCGGCGATCTCGATCTGGAAGTCCGCCAACTCGCCGGCCATGCCGGAATGGGGCGGCAGGGGGGCGACTCCTTCAATGGCTCCTTGCGCCGCATTCCGCTCCTGGGCTTTGCGCGCCTGTTCTGCCTCGAACGCGGCGTAGTTCATTGGCATCGTGGGCACGAATGCATGCACGGCGACCGGCTGGAGCGGCGTAGCGGCGGCAGCAGGCGGCGGCGCGGCCCGCTCTTGCGGCGCCGGAGCCGCCGCCTTGGCGGGCGCGGCTTGGGGCGTGGCAGCGCCAGCGTCCCTGACTGACGCGGTTACCGCATGGCCCTTGCGCCGGAACCAGGCATTGGCTATTTGGGATTCGATCTCGTCGATTTTCTTCAGCGTCTGGGCGCGCCCGCGGGAACTGGCCGATGTGCTGATGGGACAAGGATGCTGACTGCTGGGGCCGGCAGGCTTGTGCTCGTCCTTGAGCATTTCCTTGCGGCGCAGCTTGCGCAGCATATCGAACTCGCGGCTGCGCACGAAGTCATTGCGCCGCTTGCGCTCGATCATTTCCTTGAGGATTTGCCTGGACTGGGTGTCCGCTGCATCGGGCGGCGGCTGGCTGAGATCGGACCAGTGGGTGGTCGGGCTCTTGACGAACTGAACCATCTTCGATAGCAGACGGCGGTTGCCGCTGTCCTTCGAATCCGGGTTCTTGTCCATGTCGAATGACTCCGCGGCCCGCGTCCTCAGTCGCCGAACATTTTTTGCTTCATCTCGCGCCGCTGCTGGGCTTCGAGCGAAAGCGTGGCGGTGGGGCGCGCCAGCAGACGCGGCACGCCGATGGGCTCGCCCGTCTCGTCGCAGTAGCCGTAGTCACCGGCGTCGATGCGCGCGATGGACTGCTCGATTTTCTTGAGCAGCTTGCGCTCGCGATCGCGCGTGCGCAGCTCCAGCGCGTGTTCCTCTTCAATGGTCGCGCGGTCAGCGGGGTCGGGCACGACCACGGTGTCGTCGCGCAGGTTTTCGGCGGTCTGGCCGGCGTTGGACAGGATGCCGTCCTTCAACTCGACCAGCTTCAGGCGGAAGAACGCCAGTTGCTTGTCGTTCATGTATTCGCCGTCCGGCATGGCGATGACTTCCGGATCGGTCCACTGTTCGATGGGTTTGATTTTCCAGTTGTTGGCCAGTCTGGGGTCTTTTCGGACCGCCACCGGTACGGGCCGGGAGGCCGCCACTGGCAAGGGCAACAATTTGGGCGCCGCTGGCCGGGAGACAGCCGCGGGCTTGGCTGCGTGGCTTTTCGACGCCGGCGTCTTGGCAGGCGCTTTCACGGGCGCTTTGGACGCAGCGCCCTTGGCCGCCGGCGCTTTGGGCGCAACCGGTTTGGCTATTGGCGCTTTCGCTTTGGATGCCGCCCCCTTGGCTACCGGCGCCTTGGGCGCGGGCTGTTTGGTTGCTGCCGCCTTGGCCGCTGGTGTCTTGGGGGACGCGAGCGTCTTCGCCTTCGTGGTCAACACACTTTTGCCCGACGCCTTGACGCCAGCGTGGCTGACCGCCGGCTTGGCGGCGGTGGTTTTGGCCGATGGGGGCTTGGCTTTGGCCGGATGCTTGGCAGCCGCGGATTTCACTTCGGGTTTCTCCTGTCGAGGCTGGCGCATCGCTGCGCCGGCTTCGACCGCATGTCAAGCGAACGAAGCAATGGGGGGCACTCGTTCGCACAAAGGGCTCTTTATAGACCTTATCGGGTGATTCCGCCAAGTGAATCATGGCGTGGCCGACCGGGTCGAAGGCGGCGATTGTATCGGTCTGACAACAGTGTGCCAATAACCCGGTGACGAGGAAGCGGTCACCCCGGGTGAACGTCTGGTGGGTTCGGGTCAAACCAGCGACTGCTCCAGCCCCTGGGTCAGGATGTCGCGCGGCAGATCGATGCCGATGAACACCATCTTGCTGACGCGCGGCTCGCCCGCCTTCCAGGCCGGCCCGAGGTCGCTGCCCATGAGTTGATGCACGCCCTGGAAGATGACCTTGCGCTCGGTGCCCTTCATCCACAGTACGCCCTTGTAACGCAACATGCGCGGGCCGTAGATGTTGACCGCGGTGCCCAGAAAGTCCTCCAGCTTGGCCGGATCGAACGCCCGCTCGGCGCGGAACACGAAGCTCTGGACGTCGTCATCGTGATGATGGTGGCGGCCGTGCGCGTGTTCATGCGATGAGTGACCGCAATGACAATGATCGCAGTGCTCGCCATGCTCGTGGTGATGGTCGTGATCGTGGTCATCACCGGCCAGAAAATCAGGGTCGATGTCCAGCTTGGCGTTCAGGTTGAAGCCCCGCAAGTCAAACACCTCCGAGATCGGCGCCTCGCCGAAGTGCGCCATCCGTTGCGGCGCGCGCGGGTTCATGTGCTTGAGGCGATGCTGCAACGCCGACAATTCCTGGCTCGACACCAGGTCGGCCTTGCTGATGAAAATCTGGTCCGCGAAACCCACCTGGCGCTGCGCCTCGACGCGGTCGTCGAGTTGCCCGGCGGCGTGCTTGGCGTCCACCAGCGTGACGATGGCGTCCAGCAGGTAGCTCTCGGCGATCTCGTCGTCCATGAAGAATGTTTGCGCCACCGGGCCGGGGTCGGCCAGGCCGGTGGTTTCGATGACCACGCGCTCGAAATCCAGTTCGCCCTTGCGCCGCCTGGCCGCCAGATCGGACAGCGTGGCGCGCAAGTCTTCGCGGATGGTGCAGCAGATGCAGCCGTTGTTCATCTGGATGATCTGCTCCTGGGCGTCGGCGACCAGAATCTCGTTGTCGATGTTCTCCTGGCCGAACTCGTTTTCGATCACGGCGATCTTCTGACCATGCGCCTCGGTCAATACGCGCTTGAGCAGCGTGGTCTTGCCCGAGCCGAGAAAGCCGGTGAGGATGGTGGCGGGAATCATGGACATGGTTGATAAAACGCCGCAGCGTGGTGACAGCAAAGCGTCACAGTTTAGCCCCGCGCGCAAAGCCAAAAAACCGAAGGTCGCAAAGCCAGCCCTGCGCCAGTCGCATCAGCGGCTCGAGGCGCAGTCACCCTCCCCGCCGCGCCCGCGGATGAGTGGCATCGTAAGTCTGTGCCAGGTGCTGAAAATCCAGCCGCGTATAGACCTGCGTCGAACCGATGCTGGCGTGGCCCAGCAGTTCCTGCACCGCGCGTAAATCGCCGCTGGACTGCAATACGTGGCTAGCGTATGAATGGCGCAACATGTGCGGGTGCACTGGCGTCGGCAGGCCGGCGCACAGGCTGCGCCGCCGCAGGCGCTGCCAGATGGACTGCGCCGTCAGCCGCGTGCCGCGCTGACCGATGAACAGCGCCTGCGCCGCATCGCCATTGCCTGCGGCTGCCGCGCCCGCCGCCTGGCCGCGCAGCGCCAGCCAGCGCCGCAGCGCGGCCAGCGCCTGCCGCCCCAGCGGCACGGCGCGGCGCTTGCTGCCCTTGCCCTGCACCTGCACCTCGGCGGCAGCCAGGTCGATCCAGCCGCGCCCGGCGAGCAGGGCGCCGGCGCTGGGCGCGATGTTCAGGCCAATCAACTCGCCCACGCGCAGGCCGCAGCCGTAGAACAACTCGACCATGGCGGCATCGCGCGCGTCCAGCCAGGGGTTGTCGGCCCCGGCCACGTGGTCGGCCAGTTGCACCGCCTCGTCCACCCCCAGCGCCTTGGGCAACGGACGCGGCTGGCGCGGCGCCCGCACGTCCTGCACCGGATTGGCCCCGATCAGCCCCTGCCGGCCCAGCCAGGCATAAAAGCCGCGCCAGCCCGACAGAATGAGCGCGATGCCGCGCCCGCTGCGCCCGCCGGCGCGCATCTGCGCCGTCCAGTGGCGCACGTGGTGGTTTTGCACGGCGGTCAGCGCCACGCCCGCCGTGGCGGCCAGGCGCGCCAGCCTGTCCAGGTCCAGCCCGTACAACGTGACGGTGCGCCCGGCCAGGCGCTTTTCGACCCGCGCGTGCTCCAGGTAGCGCGCGACCAGCGCTGCGCCGGCGGGGTCGATGACGAGGGGTTCAGCGGCTGTCATGCTACCTAAATAGTAGCACATGATGATGAAATGGCAAGGGCTGCTCGGCTTCTTGCCGCGCTTTGGGAAGGTTGGGCCGGGAACTGGTGATGGCGGTTTACGATGCGCTGCCTTCCCTGCTATCGCCCCTGCAGAACAACAGGGGAGGGCGCACAACGCGCAACTGCTGGCGCGTTACGGTGCCGCCTTGCGCTTGCGGTGCGCGACCAGCGCGGCGAGGGCGCAGGAGGCGAGACGGGTTTCGTGCGAATCGGCGCGGCCGGGCAGGATGACGGGCACGCGCGCGCCCATGACGATGCCGGCGCTGGAGGCGTCGCCGAGGTATTCGAGCTGTCTGGCAAGCATGGTGCCGCTTTCGAGATCGGGCGCGATCAGCACGTCGGCATGGCCGGCAACCGGCGATTCGATGCCCTTGAGGCGCGCGGCGGCTGCCGAGATGGCGTTGTCGAGCGCCAGTGGGCCGTCGAGTATGCCGCCGCTGATCTGGCCGCGGTCGGCCATTTTGCACAGCGCGGCGGCATCGAGCGTGGCGGTCATGCGCGGGTTGACGGTTTCGACGGCGGCGAGGATCGCCACGCGCGGCTCGGCGACGCCGATGATTTGCGCCAGTTCGATGGCGTTGCGCACGATGTCGGCTTTTTCTTCCAGCGTCGGCGCGACGTTGATGGCGGCGTCGGTGATGATGAACGGCTGCGGGTAGGCCGGCGTATGGATCAGGCAGCAGTGCGACATGCGGCGCGCGGTGCGCAGCGGCGAGTCGTGGGCGACGATGGCGGTCATCAGCTCGTCGGTGTGCAGGCTGCCTTTTATCAGGACATCGGCCTTGCCGCTGCCGGCCAGGTGGACGGCGCGCGCGGCGGCGGCGTGGCTGTGCGAGACGTCCTCGATCTGGATGCCGGCGATGTTCAGGCCCGCCGCGCTGGCGATGGCTTCGATTTTGGCGCGCGGGGCGATGATCAGCGGCTCGATCAGGCCGGCTTGCCTAGCGTCGAGCAGCGCGCGCAGGCTGGGTGCGTCGCAGGGGTGCACGATGGCGGCGCGGATCGGGCCGAGCGGGCGCGCCAGGTCGAGCAAGGTCTTGCCGGAGCGGTCGATCAGGCGCACTTCGGGCAGCGTGGCGCGCGGGCGTTCGATGCGTTCGGTGGGCGCGAGCACCTGGGCCTCGCCCTCGATGACGGTGACGCCGTCCTGGTTGATGCACGAGCAGTCGATGGAGAGGCGTTTTTTTTGCTCGTCGCGCGCGCTCACCACGACGCGGGTGGTGATGGTGTCGCCGATGCGCACCGGAGCGCGAAACTTCAGGGTCTGGCTGAGGTAAACCGTGCCCGGGCCGGGCAGGCGCGTGCCGAGCACGGCGGAGATCAGCCCCGCGCCCCACATGCCGTGCGCGATGACGCCGCGAAAGCGCGTCGAGTTGGCGAATGCCGGGTCGAGGTGCTGCGGGTTCACGTCGCCCGACAACGTGGCGAACAACTGGATGTCGGCCTCGGTCAGCGTGCGCTGGAGCGTGACCTCATCGCCGACGGCGATTTCGTCGAACGTGCGGTTGCGGATGGTGTGCTGCTCGTCATCGAGCGGGGCAAGGGATGCGATGCCGTTCATGAATGCGTCAATCCCTCAGGCGCGACAGCGCCGCGCTGGCCAGCTCGCCGATGCGCTCCAGAAAATCGGTCGCCATGCCGGCCTGGTAGCGCTGGCTGTCGGGCGAGGCCACGATCAGCAGGCCGAAGGCGGGCGCGGCGGCGTTGGCGCGCAGGGGGATCAGCGCCAGCGAGGCGACGGACTGCGGCTCGTCGAGCCACTGCACGGCGTCGAAGCCGGCGTTGACGCCGCAGTACGGCGTGGCCAGCGAACCGGCCAGGCTGCGCACGTCGTCGCTGGCGCCCTGGGCGAACGGCTGGTTCGCGTACACCTCGGCCACGTCCCAGATTTTCAGCGCCGCCTGCGGCACGTTGAACTGGCTTTTGATTTCGCTGGCCAGCACCGCGGGCAAATCGACGGGCCGCGCCACCAGGAACATCTGGCACGCCCAGCGCAGCAGCTTGTCGGCGATCAGCATATTCTCGTTGCCGTGGCGCATCAGCTCCATCAGGCGCTGCTCCAGCAGCTTGATCTTGTCGCGCAGCATTTCGGCCTGGCGCTCTTGCAGGCTGACGGTGCGCCCGCCGTGCGGGCTGGTGAGCTGCACGGCGGCCAGCAGGCTGGCATGGCGTTCGAAGAAGTCCGGCGTCAGAATCAGGAACTGGGCGATGTCTTCTTCGGTGATGGGGGAGGGCGGTTGCATGGGATCGATGCCGCTCGCGCGGGCCGGGGTCAGGGGTTATCGAAAACGCCGGGCAAACCTGCATTCGCGCCGGGCCGGTCAAGCCGCGCCCTGCATCTGGATACAGCGGATGCGCATGGCCGCAATTATCTCCCGGCCCATCGCTCGTGCTGGCACTTTACTGGCCGAACAGCTCGCCCGCCGCCTGCGGCGGCGCCACGCCCAGATGCCGGTACGCCGCCAGCGTGGCCACGCGCCCGCGCGGGGTGCGCTGCAAAAAGCCTTGCTGGATCAGGTAAGGCTCGATCACGTCCTCGATGGTGCCGGACTCCTCGCCGATGCTGGCGGCGATGTTGTCCAGGCCCACCGGGCCGCCGTCGAAGCGGTGGATCACCGCCTCCAGCAGCTTGCGGTCCATGACGTCGAAGCCCTCCGGGTCCACGTCCAGCATGGCCAGCGCGTCGTGGGCAATCTGGCGCGTGATGCGGCCTTCGCCCTTCACATCGGCAAAGTCGCGCACGCGGCGCAGCAGGCGGTTGGCGATGCGCGGCGTGCCGCGGCTGCGGCGGGCGATTTCAAAAGCGCCTTGGCTGTCGGTCTCGACATCCAGCAGGCCCGCCGAGCGGGTGACGATGCGCGTCAACTCCTCGGGCGTGTAGAACTCCAGCCGCGTGACGATGCCGAAGCGGTCGCGCAGCGGGTTGGTGAGCATACCGGCGCGCGTGGTGGCGCCCACCAGGGTGAACGGCTGCACGTCCAGCCGGATGGAGCGCGCCGCCGGGCCCTCGCCGATCATGATGTCGATCTTGTAGTCCTCCAGCGCCGGGTAGAGGATTTCCTCCACCACGGGCGAGAGGCGGTGAATCTCGTCGATGAACAGCACGTCGTTTTGTTCCAGGTTGGTCAACAGCGCCGCCAGGTCCTTGGGCTTTTCCAGCACCGGGCCGCTGGTCTGGCGCAGGTTGACGCCCAACTCGTGCGCGATGATGTGGCTGAGCGTGGTCTTGCCCAGTCCGGGCGGGCCGAACAGCAGCACGTGATCCAGCGCCTCGCCGCGCTTGCGGGCCGCGCCAATGAAAATTTCCAACTGCTCGCGCGCCTTGGCCTGGCCGACGTATTCGGCCAGCAGCTTGGGGCGCAGCGCGCGTTCCAGCGCCTCCTCGCGCGGCGAGGCGGGCGCGCCGGACACCAGGCGCGGCGCGGACGGCCCGGAAGGCGCGGCCAAATCATCAACGGTAATGCTCATGCCCGCCATTCTGACGCGATGCGGCGCCGTGGTGATTTATAATGAGAACTACTCTCATTATGATCGCCGCTTCCGCTCCATTCCTTTCGGGCAGCGTGCTCGATGCCGTTGACGCGCTGCCGTTGAACGCGCTGCGCCAGGGCGCGCGCGCAACCATCGTCAGACTGGGCGCGCCCCAAGACGAAGGCGAGCACGAAGTGCTGCTGCGGTTGATCGAAATCGGCTTTCTGCCCGGCGAAACGGTGCGCGTCGTGGCCCGCGCCGCTGGCGGGCGCGAACCGGTGGCGGTGCGGCTGGGCGGGCAGTCCACTTTCGCGTTGCGCCGGCGCGAGGCCGAACTGGTGCGGGTGCAGCCCGAAGGCGAGGGCGGAGAAACCGCATGACCGCCCCGCAAAAAAGCGTTCAGCGTTCAGCGTTCAGCGTTCAGCGTTCAGCGTTCAGCGTTCAGCGTTCAGCGTTCAGCGTTCAGCGTCCTGACCCGGACCACGCTCAACGCTCAACGCTCAACGCTCAACTCCCAGCGGGGGAGCCGCCGCCGCGCCCCGTTGCCGGCAGCCCCCAGGCCACTCGCCCCTTGCGCGTGGCGCTGCTGGGCAACCCCAACTGCGGCAAGACGGCGTTGTTCAACCTGCTGACCGGCAGCCGCCAGAAGGTGGCCAACTATGCCGGCGTCACGGTGGAGCGCAAGGAAGGCCGCCTGCATCTGCCCAGCGGGCGCGATGCCGTGGTGCTGGATTTGCCCGGCGCGTACAGCCTGAACGCGCTGTCGCTGGACGAGGAAATCACCCGCGACGTGGTTACCGGCCAGCGCGCCGGCGAGGCGCTGCCCGACCTGCTGGTGTGCGTGGTCGATGCCACCAAGCTGCGCCTGAACCTGCGTCTGGTGCTGGAAGCGCGGCGGCTGGGCATTCCGATGCTGGTGGCGCTGAACATGAGCGACATGGCCGAGCGGCTGGGCATCCGCATCGACACCGAACGCCTGGCCGCGCTGCTGGGCGCGCCGGTGGTGCCGACGGTGGGCGTGCAGGCCGGCGGCGCCAGGGCGCTGGTGGCGGCGCTGGACGCGCGCCGCCCGCCGCTGGTTCAGCGCAGCGCCGCCGCCGCCAGCCAGCCGCCCGGCGTGCAGGAAGTGATGCTGGCCCACCACGAAGTGCAGCGCATCGTGCGCGAAGCCGTGCAGGCGCCCGAGCAGCCGCTGGCGCGCGACGACGCCATCGACCGCGTGCTGCTGCACCCGCTGTGGGGCATGGCGATTCTGGCGGCGCTGCTGTTTTTGATGTTTCAGGCCGTGTTCAGTTGGGCCGCCGTGCCCGCCGGCTGGATCGAAAGCGGCATGAAGGGCGCCGCCGCATTCGTTCACGCGCACATGGCCGAAGGGCCGCTGCGCAGCCTGCTGGCCGACGGCATCGTTGCCGGCGTGGGCAGCGTGCTGGTGTTCTTGCCGCAGATTCTGATTCTGTTTCTGTTCATCCTGGCGCTGGAAGACTCCGGCTACCTGCCGCGCGCCGCCTTTTTGCTGGACCGGGTGATGGGCCGCGTGGGGCTGTCGGGGCGCTCGTTCATTCCGCTGCTGTCGAGCTTTGCCTGCGCGGTGCCAGGCATCATGGCCACGCGCACCATCACGCACTGGCGCGACCGGCTGGTCACCATCATGATCGCGCCGCTGATGACCTGCTCGGCCCGGCTGCCGGTGTATGCGCTGCTGATCGCCGCCTTCATTCCCAACCGCGCGGTGGCCGGCTGGTTCAATCTGCAAGGGCTGGTGCTGTTCGCACTGTATTTGGCGGGCATTCTGAGCGCGCTCGGCCTGGCCTGGAGCTACCGGCTGGGCAACGCCAGTCAGGGCGCGCAGCCCACGCCGCTCATCATGGAACTGCCGGCCTACCGCTGGCCCAGCCCGCGCCAACTGGCTTTCGGGCTGTGGGAGCGGGCGCGCATTTTTTTGCGGCGGGTGGGCGGCATCATTCTGGCGGTGATGGTGCTGCTGTGGTTCCTCTCCAGCTACCCCGCCCCGCCGCCGGGCGCCGCCGGGCCGGCCATCTTGCACAGTTGGGCCGGGCAGATCGGGTTGGCGCTGCAAAAACTGCTGGCCCCGGTGGGCTTCAACTGGCAAATCGCCATCGCCCTGGTGCCCGGCATGGCCGCGCGCGAAGTGGCGGTGGGCGCTTTGGGCACGGTGTACGCGCTGTCGGCCAGCGGCGACGACGTGGCGCGGCAACTCGAACCGCTGCTGGCGCAAAGCTGGAGCCTGGCCACCGCGCTGGCGCTGCTGGCCTGGTACGTGTTCGCGCCGCAATGCGTGTCCACCCTGGTCGCCGTCAAGCGCGAAACAGGCGGCTGGCGCACTCCGCTGGTCATGCTGGCGCAGTTGTTCGGGCTGGCCTACCTGGCGGCTTTCGTCACGTACCGCGCGGCGCTGGCGCTGGGCGCGGGGTGAGGCTCATGCAGGAAATCGCCGTCGCCCTGATCGTGCTGGCCGCGCTGGCGTTCGCGGCCTGGCACTTCATGCCCGCGCGCTGGCGCCGCCGCGCCGCCGCCCGGCTGGGCCTGGGCGCGCGCGCGGCCAACATTGGCAACTGCCACGCCTGCGACGAATGCGGCCAGTGCGGGTCAGACGGCATCAAGGGGCCGTCGCCGCGTTCAGCTCCCGCACCCGCTGCGCCGGAAGCGCCAGCGCGAAGCACGAACCGTGACCGAGGACGCTGCTGATCTGGAGTTCGCCGCCGTGGCGCTGCGCCACGTGCTTGACGATGGCCAGGCCCAGGCCGGTGCCGCCCGAGGCGCGCGCGCGGCTGTGATCGACGCGGTAAAAACGCTCGCTCAGCCGCGACAGGTGTTCGGGCGCGATGCCGGGGCCGGTGTCGGCCACTGACAGCCGGGCGCCGCCATCGGGCAGGCGCTGCCAGGCCACGTCGATGGCGCCGCCAGCGGGGGTGTAGCGCACGGCGTTGTTGACCAGGTTGGAGATGGCGCTGCGCAGCTCATGGGCCGCGCCCGTCAGGGCGAAGCCGGGCAGTTCGGCAAAGCGCAGGCGCTGCGCCGGCTCCGCGGACGGATGCAGCAGGTTCGAGAGAGCGCGCGCCTCGGCCTCGCACTGCGCCATCAGGGCGGGCAGATCAGCCTGGTCAGCGCCGGGCGGCGGGCTGCCTTCCAGCCGCGAGAGCGTGAGCAGATCGTCGATCAGCGCCTTCATGCGCGCCGACTGCCCGGCCATCAAGTCCAAGTAGCGGGCGCGTTCGTCTTCGGCCAGCGGCAGCGACTGCATGGTCTCGACGAAACCGGCCAGCACCGTGAGCGGCGTGCGCAACTCGTGCGACACGTTGGCGACGAAGTTGCGCCGCATGGCGTCGGACTGGACCAGCGCCGTGACATCGCGCGAGAGCATGAGCCGATGGCCCGCGCCATAAGGATGCATCTGCACCGACAGCCGCACCGGCTGCGCCGGGGTGTGGTCGCGTCCGGCGAGCGCGACTTCCGCGGTGCCGTCGCGCCCCGCCAGATGTGCGGCGAAGGCCGGATCGCGCACCAGGTTGCCAATGTGCTGCAACAGGTCGCGACGCGGGTCGATGCCCAAATGCCGGCTCGCCATGCCGTTGCACCACTCGATGCGGCCCTCGGCGTCGAGCAGGATCACGCCGTCGGGCGAGGCCTGGATGGCGGCCAGGAAATCGTCCAGCCGCCGGGCGCTTTCGCGCCCGCGTTCGCGCTCTTCGCGCAGCGCCCGCGCGACGCGGTGAGCGGCTTCACGCCACAGGCCGCGCAGCGCCGGCGGCGGGCTGGATTCAGGCGCGCGCAGCCACCGCATGAAACGGCGGCCATGCCATGCATCCAGCGCCAGCAGCGCAACCGAACCGCCGGCCACGCCCGCCGCCGCGCCAGGCCAGCCTTGCCACAGCCAGCCCAGCAGGCCGGGCACGGCTTGCACGAGGACAAAGACAAGGATGCGCATCGGCAAGCAGGGCGCTAAAGCGGTTTTGAGTGGATCGCCTCCGCATTGGAGGTGCGTGCGTTATTTGCCGCCGCTGACCCCCACCCCAGCCCTCCCCAAGCGGGTGAGGGAGAAGAAGGAGCATCTCCCAGTGAGGAAAGGAAAAGAAGGAGCATCCCCAGCAGGGGAGGGATTGCGGCTCCTTCCCCCTTTTGGGGAAGGCTGGGATGGGGGCCGGCAGCGCGGAAAATGAGCATGACCGAATCCACAACCGCTCCAGCGTCACGCCGATGGCTGCGCGCTCAGGCGGTAGCCGACGCCGCGCACGGTCTCGATCAGCGCGCCGGCCGGGCCGAGCGCCTCGCGCAGGCGCTTGACGTGCACGTCCACCGTGCGTTCCTCGATGAACACGTGGTCGCCCCACACCTTGTCGAGCAATTGGCCGCGGGTGTGCACGCGCTCGGCGTTTTGCATCAGGTAGTGCAGCAGCTTGAATTCGGTCGGGCCGAGCTTGAGTTGCGCGCCGTCATGGCACACGCGGTGCGCGGACGGATCCAGCGACAGCGCCCCCACGGCCACGGCAGCGCCAGTGTGCTCGGGCGCGCGGCGGCGCAACACGGCGCGGATGCGCGCCAGCATTTCCCTGGTGGAAAACGGCTTGACGATGTAGTCGTCGGCGCCGGCGTCGAGCCCGACCACGCGGTCGGCCTCGTCGCCGCGCGCGGTCAGCATCAGGATCGGGACGGACTTGGCGCGCGCGTCCTGGCGCCATTTGCGCGCCAGCGCGAGGCCGCTCTCGCCCGGCAGCATCCAGTCGAGCAGGATCACGTCGGGCAGTTCGGCGTCGAGTTCACGCTGCGCCGCCTCGCTGTCCATGGCCCAGACCGGCTGCATGCCGTTGTGGCGCAGGTTGACGGCGATCAGTTCGGCGATCGGCGCTTCGTCCTCGACGATCAGCACGCGGGGCATGGTTCTCATTGGGCTGCCGGCTCCATGCTTTTCAGGCCGCCATGCCGCACGTCGGCGCCCTTGACGATGTAGATGATGAACTCGGCGATGTTCTTGGCATGGTCGCCCACGCGCTCGATGGCCTTGGCCAGCGTCAGCAGGTCCAGACAGGCGGAGATGGTGCGCGGGTCTTCCATCATATAGGTGATAAGTTTGCGCACGAAGCCGTCGAACTCGCGGTCCACCTGGTCGTCGTCGCGGATGATGATGACGGCGTCCTCGGCGCTCAGGCGCGCGAAGGCGTCCAGCGCCTTGCGCAGTTGCCGCGCGGCCAGGTCGGCAGCCACGCGCAGTTCGCCGGAGGGCAGCCTGCGCGCGTGACCGGAGGCGATGATGCGCTTGACCATGCGCGCTATTTTTGCCGCCTCGTCGCCCACCCGCTCCAGGTTGGCGGTGGTCTTGGAGATCGCCAGCAGCAGCCGCAGGTCGATGGCGGCGGGCTGACGGCGCGCGATGATGGTGGACAGCTCGCGGTCGATGTCGAGTTCCAGCGCGTTCACGCTGCGCTCGGTCTGCTCGATCTGGTCGGCCACCTCGGTGCTGAACTCGGCCAGCGCGACCATGGCCTGATGGATCTGCATCTCCACCATGCCGCCGAGCTGAAGCACGCGCGAGGAGATTGCATTCAACTCATGGTCGAACTGGCTGGAAAGGTGTTTGTCCTGCATGTCGCCTCAGCCGAAACGGCCCGTGATGTAGTCCTCGGTTTGCTTGCGCCTGGGTTTGAAGAACAGCTCCTCGGTGGCGCCGAATTCGATCAACTCGCCCAGGTACATATAGGCCGTGTAGTCGCTCACGCGCGCGGCCTGCTGCATGTTGTGCGTCACGATGACGATGGTGTAGTCGCGTTCGAGTTCGTGCACCAATTCCTCTATTTTGCCGGTGGAAATGGGGTCGAGCGCCGAGGTCGGCTCGTCCAGCAGCAGCACCGAGGGCTTGACCGCCACGCTGCGCGCGATGCACAGGCGCTGCTGCTGGCCGCCGGACAGCGACAGGCCGTTCTGGCCCAGCTTGTTCTTGACTTCGCCCCACAGCGCCGCCTTGGTCAGCGCCCATTCGACGCGATCGTCCATGTCGGCCTTGCCCAGCCGCTCGTACAGGCGCACGCCGAAGGCGATGTTGTCGTAGATCGTCATCGGAAACGGCGTCGGCTTCTGAAACACCATGCCGACGCGGGCGCGCAGCAGGTTCACGTCCACGCCGGCATCGAGAATGTTCTGCCCGTGCAGCAGTATTTGGCCCACCGCGCGCTGGCCCGGGTACAGGCTGTACATGCGGTTGAACGTGCGCAGCAGCGTGGATTTGCCGCAGCCCGACGGGCCGATGAAGGCCGTGACCTTGCGCTCGGGGATCGACAGGTTGATGTTCTTCAGGCCCTGAAAACCGTTGGCGTAGAAAAAGTCCAGATTGCTCGTTTCCAGCGCGGCGCGCCCAGGCTCGGCGGCGTCGGCGCGCGGCGCAACCAGCGGACGGGGGGTGGCGACTGCCATGTGAGTTCCTTGGAAATTGCCTGTCAATGCCGCGCCGAGCGGTCGCGGAAAAACACCCGCGCGACGATGTTGATGACCAGCACCGTGAGCGTAATCAGCAGCGCGCCGCCCCAGGCCAGGCGAATCCAGTTGTCGTAGGGGCTCATGGCGAACTGGTTGATTACCACCGGCAGGTTGGCCATGGGCCGGTTCATGTTGGCGCTGAAAAACTGGTTGTTGAGGGCCGTGAACAGCAACGGCGCGGTTTCGCCGCTGACGCGGGCCACCGCCAGCAGCAGGCCGGTGATGACGCCGCTGCGCGCGGCCCGCAGGGCGATGGCCAGCGACACCTTCCAGCGCGGCGCGCCCAGCGCCGCCGCCGCTTCGCGCAGGCTGCCGGGCACCAGGCGCAGCATGTTCTCGGTGGTGCGCATCACCACCGGAATGGCGATCAGCGACAGCGCCATCGAACCGGCAAAACCCGAAAAACCTCCCATCGGCGCCACCATCACGGCATAGACGAACAGCCCCAGTACGATGGACGGCGCCGACAGCATGATGTCGGTAATCAGGCGCGTGATACCCGCCGTGCGGCCCGCATCGCCATATTCGGCCAGGTAGATGCCGGCCAGGATGCCGACCGGCGTGGACACCAGCACCGTCAGGCCGACCATCATCAGGCTGCCGGCGATGGCGTTGTGCAACCCGCCGCCTTCGGAGCCGGGGGCCGGCGTGTCCTTGAGGAACATGTTCAGATCGACCGCCGCCAGCCCCTTGGACAGCAGCACGAACAAAATCCACAGCAGCACCAGCAGGCCAACGGCCATCGCGGCCATCGAAAACGTCAGGCCGATGGCGTTGGCCGCGCGGCGTTTGCGGTACAGGGAGGTGGTTGGTGCAATGGCGGTCATGCGCCCTTGGCCCTTTCGGCGTGCAGAATCATCAGCTTGGCCAGCGCCAGCACCACGAAGGTGATGACGAACAGCAAAAACCCCAGGGCGAACAGCGCGCTCAGGTGCAGGCCCGTCGCCTCGCCGAATTCGTTGGCCAGGGTGGCGGCAATCGACGTACCGGGCGAAAACAGCGAGGCCGGCATGCGGTTGGCGTTGCCGATCACGAAGGTGACGGCCATCGTCTCGCCCAGCGCGCGGCCCAAGCCCAGCATGATGCCGCCGACCACGCCCTTGTGTGTGTAGGGCAGCACCACCTTGCGCACCACCTCCCAGGTGGTGCAGCCCAGGCCGTAGGCCGATTCGCGCAGAGTGGCGGGCACGATCTCGAACACGTCGCGCATCACCGCCGCGATGTAGGGCAGGATCATGAAGGACAGCACGATGCCGGCGGCCAGAATGCCCATGCCGTTGGCCGCGCCGCCGAACAGGCCGCCGACCAGCGGCATTCCGCCCAGCACGCGCTGCGCCGGCATCTGGAAAAAGTCGGCGAACAGCGGCGCGAATGCGAACGCGCCGAACATGCCGTAGATGATGGAGGGCACGGCGGCCAGCAATTCGACGGCAGTGCCCAAGGGCCGGCGCAGCCAGGGCGGGCAGTTTTCGGTCAGGAACAGCGCGATGCCGAAGGCCAGCGGCACCGCGATCAGCAGCGCGATGCCGGAACTGAGCAACGTGCCGGTGATGGCGATGGCGGCGCCGAAGCGCTGGTTGACGGCATCCCATTCCACGGTCCACAGAAACGGCAGCCCGAAGGTCTGGAACGCGGGCCAGGCGCTGATGAACAGCGACACCAGAATGCCCGCCAGCGCCGCCAGCACCAGCAGCGAAAACGCCTGCGTGCCGCGATGAAACAGCCAGTCCTGCCAGCGTTGCCGGCGCGCGATCGCCGCCATGCGGGAAGCAGCGACGGCTTCCGGTACGGCTTGTGGTGCGTGCTCCAAGGCGCTCATGCCCCATGCTATCCCTGTTCGCTTGACGATGAGGTGCGCTGCCGTGGTCATGGATGGCTCTGGCGTATTTTTGACTCAGGCGTGCGTTGCGCCGCAGGCCCCCACCCTACCCTCCCCCAGAGGGGGAGGAGATGGAAAACTTTTCCCCAGAGGGGAGGGAATGAAAAACTTTCCCCCAGAGAGAGAGGGAATGAAAAACTTTCCCCCAGAGAGAGAGGGAATGGAAAAATTTCCCCCAGAGAGGGAGGGAATGGAAAACTTTCCCTCGGAGGGAGAAGAAGTCTTGCTCCTTCCCCCTCTGGGGGAAGGCTGGGATGGGGGCCCGCGGCGGTGAATGACGGCGAGAGCATCCATCGCGCCTCACAAGCCCCAGCGTGCACGCCCGTCTTCATTTGGTGTTGATCTGCGGCCACACCTTGGCGCGGATGTCGGCGGTCAAGGAGTCGGGCAGCGGCACGTAGTCCAATTCGGCGGCGGCCTGCTTGCCGTGGGTGAACGCCCAGTCGAAGAACTTCAGCACCTCGGCGGACTGCGCCTTGTCAACGGGCTGCTTGTACATCAGGATGAACGAGGCGGTGGAAATCGGCCAGGCGTTGTCGCCCCTGGCGTTGACCATCGACACGCCCATGCCCGGCACGCTGAACCAGTCCACGCCGGCAGCGGCGGCGGCGAAGCTGGTGTCGTCGGGGTTGACGAACTTGCCGGCCTGGTTTTGCACCTGCATGTGGGTCAGCCTGTTTTTCTTGGCGTAGGCGTATTCCACGTAGCCGATGGCGCCCTTGATGCGGCTGACGTTGGCGGCCACGCCTTCGTTGCCCTTGCCGCCCACCGCCGTATCGGCCAGCCACTTGACGGCGTTGCCCTTGCCCACCTTGGCGGCCCAGTCCGGGCTGACGGCGCTCAGGTAGTCGGTCCAGTTGAAGGTGGTGCCCGAACCGTCGGCGCGGTGCACCACGGTAATGGCCAGGTCAGGCAGCTTCTTGCCCGGATTCAGGGCCGCGAACCGGGGATCGTTCCACTTGGCGATGACGCCCATGAAAATGTCGGCCAGCACCGGGCCGGTCACGCGCAATTCGCCAGGCTGAAAGCCCTCGACGTTCAGCACCGGCACCGTGCCGCCGATGATGGCGGGAAACTGCGCCAGGCCGTCCTTGTCCAGATCGCCGGCTGCCAGCGGCGCGTCGGAAGCGCCGAAGGCCACCGTTTTGGCCTGAATCTGGCGCACGCCGCCCGACGAGCCGATGGACTGGTAGTTCAGGCCCGTGCCGGTGGCGGCCTTGTAGCCTTCGGCCCACTTGGCGTAGACCGGGTACGGGAAACTCGCCCCCGCGCCGGTGATGTCGGCAGCCTGCGCCGTGGCGCCGATGAATGCGCCGATGGCGGCGAAGGCCAGTGTTTTGAGAAAGGTGCGTTTCATTGCAAAAAGTCTCTCGTGGTTGAAGCGGACACAAGGCAATGTAGGCAGCCCATGTGACAATTTGATGACATAACAATGACGCAACGATGACGCAACGATGACGCAACGATGACGCAACGATGACGCAGCAACAGCCGCCCGGCGCACGCGTTCATGCGCCACAATCGCCCGCAATCATGCCGACCGCCGACCGCCTCGCCGCCGTGGATCTGGGCTCCAACAGCTTCCGCCTCGAAATCGCCCAACTCGAACTGGGCCAGTTGCGGCGCGTGGAATACCACAAGGAAACCGTGCGCCAGGGCGCCGGGCTGGACGATGAGGGCCGCCTGTCGCAGGAGGCCATGCAGCGCGGCTGGAGTTGCCTCGCCCGCTTTGCCGGCCGGCTGGCCGGCCTTGCGCCCAGCCAGGTGCGCGCCGTCGCCACGCAGACGCTGCGCGAGGCGCTCAACCGCGACCAGTTTCTGATCGAGGCCGAGCGGATCCTTGGCTTTCCGATCGACGTCATCTCCGGTCGCGAGGAAGCGCGCCTGATCTACCAGGGCGTCGCGCACCTGCTGCCGCCGTCGGACGAGCGGCGGCTGGTGCTCGATATCGGCGGGCGTTCCACCGAACTGATCGTCGGCCAGGGCCGCGCGCCGCGCGTCATGGAGTCCTATCCCATCGGCAGCGTGGCGTGGTCGATGCGCTACTTTGCCGATGGGCAGCTTTCGGCGCGCAACTTCGAGCGCGCCGAAATCGCCGCCAAGGCGGTGTTCGACGCCGCCGCATCCACCCACGGGCCGGCGCAGTGGGACATGGCCTACGGCTGCTCAGGCACCGTGGGCGCCATCGCCGACACACTGCTGGCCGCCGGCCAGACGCCGGCGCGCCACATCATCACCCGCGCCGGCCTGGCCTGGTTGCGCGAGAAGCTCATCAAGGCCCGGCGCGTGCAAGCCATCCGGCTCGATGGCATCAAGGACGAACGCAAGAGCGTCATCGCCGGCGGGCTGGCAACGCTGTGCGCGCTGGCCGATCTGCTGCACATCGACCGCCTGCGCTACGCCTACGGCGCACTGCGCCACGGCGCGCTGTACGACATGCTGGGCCGGCAAGACCAGGCCACCGACGTGCGCGCCGCCGCCATCGAAGCGCTGGCCGCGCGCTTTCAGACCGACCCGGCGCAGGCCGCGCGCGTGGCGCGCGCCGCGCTGTACCTGTTCGGCCAGTTGACACCGGCGCTTCAGTTGAAAAACAAACAGCGCCAGGAACTGGAGCGCCAGATCGAATGGGCGGCTCGCCTGCACGAAATCGGCGCGTACATCTCGCACACCGACCATCACAAGCACGGCGCCTACATCATCGAGCACGCCGACCCGCCCGGCTTTGCCATGCACGAGCTGCACCGGCTTGGCCAACTCGTGCTGGGCCAGCGCGGCAAGTTGCGCAAACTGCAAGCGCAATTTGGCGATGCGCCGTTCATGCGCCAGTTGCTGGCACTGCGGCTGGCCGTGATCCTGTGCCACGCGCGGCAAGACCCGGAACTGCTCCGCCTGAGCATCGGCCCCGGCGCCGAACCAGCGCGCGGCTTCACGCTGGACTGCCGCGACGGCTGGAGCGCCGACTGGCCGCAATCGGCCCACCTGCTGCGCGAGGAAGCCGCCACGTGGCAAAAAACGCCCTGGAGTCTGGCGCTGCGGCAAGGGTGAATCAAGCCTGCGAACGGCAGCCGGCTGTTCGCTGCGCCTTCATGCAAACTGCATGGGGTTTGGCATTCGCGGCTTCGGCAAGGCTACGCCATTGCCAGCACGATACCGACGAAAACGGCGCAACTGATCCAGTGGCTGTTGAGAAACGCCTTGTGGCAGCCGGGGCGGGTGCGGCCCCGGATCAGGGTGTAGTGCCAGGCCACTTGCGCGGCGGCGGCGGCAAAGCCCAGGCACAGCCACAGCAGTGAACGCGGCGGCAGTTCCATCGCCGTGAAGCGCCAGGCGATGACGGCCAGCCAGCCGGCCAGGAAGATCACGTAGAAGCTGATGATCGCGAACACGTCCAGCCGGCCAAGGGTGATGGCCGAGGTCTGGATGCCGATCTTCAAATCGTCGTCGCGGTCCACCATGGCGTAGCTGGTGTCGTAGCCCAGCGTGTAGATGATGGAGAAGGCAAACAGCAGGAGTGCGTCCAGCGGCAGGCGCCCTTGCGCGGCGGTGTAGGCCATCAGAATGCCGAAGCCGAAGGCCACGCCGAGCACGGCCTGCGGCATGGAAAACCAGCGCTTGGAAAAGGGGTAGATGATGGCGATCAGCAGCGCCGGGATCGAGCACACCACGGTCTGCCAGTTGATGGTGAAGGCCATGCCCAGCCCGACCAGCGACAACACCGCGCCGACGGCCAGCGCCTCGGGCACGCCCATTTTGCCGGTGGTGATCGGGCGCTGCACGGTGCGCTTGACGTGGCGGTCGAATTCGCGGTCGGCCACGTCGTTGATGCAGCAGCCGGCCGAGTGCATCAGGAATGGCCCGAACGCAAAGATCAGGAACAGGTGCCAGCCCGGCCAGCCGCCCGAGGCCAGCCACAGCGCGGCCAGCGTCGGCCAGGTCAGCAGCAGCCAGCCCACGGGCGGCTTGACTCGAATCAGGTCGAGGTACAGCGCAAGCTTTTCGCGCAGCGGGGACGGCGGCGTGGGGGCGGAAACGGTTTGCATCGGCGCTATTTTTTCACAGTGCGGGGGTTGATACGGCGTTGCGCGCTCGAAAAGGTCACTTCAGGTACAGCGCCTTCAACCGCTGGCGCGCGGTGGGGGGCAGGCGCAGTTCGCGCGTCAGGTAGCGGTCGGCGCCGCCGAAGTCCTGGTCCACCGCTTGCAACGCGGCGTCGAGGAACGTCTCTTGCACGCGCCACAGCACGTTCAGCACTTCGGGCGAGACGCGGTTGCCGGCGAACGCGGGCATTCGGTACAGCTCGTTGGTGAGCAGGTAGTCGCGCATCACCGCCTCGCGCGGCACGTCCAGCGCCAGCAGGATCAGCGCGGCGGCAAAGCCCGTGCGGTCCTTGCCGGCGGTGCAGTGAAAGATCAACGGCTCATCGCTGTCCAGCAGGTGCTCGAACAGCGCCGCGAAGCGCGCCGCGTTGTCGTGCACGAAGGCGCGGTAGGTGAGCTGCATCAGTTCCACCGTCCGGGCGGGCGTGATTTGCTGGCCGGTGTTGAGCAGGTCTTTCATGCGCTGCACCACGGTCGGTTCGATCGGCAGCGAATATTGCCGTGCGCCGGGCAAGTGGTAGGGCGTGGCGGCGCGTTCGGCCTCGCCGCGCAAATCGAACGCGCGGGTCACGCCCAGTGATTGCAGCACTTGGGCATCCGCGGCGGTCAGCGCCGCCAGGTGGTCGGAGCGAAACAGCCGCCGCCAGCGCACCGATCGCCCGTCGGCGCCGGCGTAGCCTCCGAGGTCGCGGAAATTGCTGGCGCCGGCCAGGCGCAGGGAGCGGTCGGGATGGTTGGGCATGTCGAGGCGATGAAGGTGAGGCGGCTGAATGATCTTATTTTCCGGCAACGGCAATCGCCTGCCGCCGCGCGCGGCTGACCGGGGCCGGATAATGCACACTCTCGCGGGCGCCGGCAGCGCGCGCCGCGCCGGTTTTGCCACACGTTCATCATTGCCCCATCATGACCGATTCCGTTCTTGTTTCCCCGCCCGCGCTGGCGCCGATTTCGCCTGTCGAGGACATCGTCGCCGATCTGCGCGCCGGCCGCATGGCGATTCTGGTGGACGAGGAAGACCGCGAGAATGAGGGCGACCTGGTGCTGGCCGCCGACCACGTGACGCCGGAGGCGATCAACTTCATGGTGCGCTTCGCCCGCGGCCTGGTTTGCCTGGCCCTGACGCGCGAACGTTGCGAGCGCCTGCGCCTGCCGCCCATGACGACGCGCAACGGCACCAAGATGGGAACGGCCTTCACCGTCTCCATCGAGGCGGCCGAGGGCGTGACCACCGGCATTTCGGCGGCCGACCGCGCGCGCACCGTGGCCGCCGCCGTGGCGCCCGGCGCGCAGGCCAGCGACCTGGTGCAGCCCGGCCACATCTTCCCGCTGCAAGCGGTGGACGGCGGCGTGCTGATGCGCGCCGGCCACACCGAGGCCAGTTGCGATCTGGCCGCCATGGCCGGCTGCTCGCCCGCCGCCGTGATCTGCGAGGTGATGAAGGACGACGGCACCATGGCGCGCCTGCCCGATCTGCGGGCCTTCGCGGCGCAGCACGGCCTGAAGATCGGCACCATCGCCGACTTGATCGAGCACCGCAGCCGCACCGAATCGCTGGTGGACTTGGTCGCCACCCGCCCGCTGCGCACCGCGCACGGCGAGTTCATGGCGCACGCCTACCGCGACAAGCCCAGCGGCTCGCTGCACCTGGCGCTGACGCTGGGCCAATGGGCGCCGCAGGACGTGGTGCCGGTGCGCGTGCACGAGCCGCTGTCGGTGCTGGACGTGCTGGAGGTCGATCGCGGCATCCACTCCTGGAGCGTGGACGCCAGCCTGGCGCGCCTGCGGCAGGAAGGGCGCGGCGTTGCGGTGTTTCTCAACTGCGGCGAAAGCGCCGAGCAGTTGCTGGCGCAGTTCAACGGCGCGTCGCGCGCCGCCCACGCGCCCGGGCACGTGGCGCTGCGCAGCTACGGCGTGGGCGCGCAGATTCTGCGCAACCTCGGCGTGCACCGCATGATGGTGCTGGGCACGCAACGGCGCCTGCCCAGCATTACCGGCGGCTTCGGGCTGGAAGGCGTCGGCTACATCACTGGAACCGAAGAGGGCAAGCAACGTGTTGAACGCTGACAAGGGACGATCCGCCGCCGCGCTCGACGGCGGCAAGCTGCGCGTTGGCGTGGCGCAGGCGCGCTTCAACGAAGGCGTGACCACGGCGCTGGCCGGCGCCTGCCTGGATGAACTGGCGGCGCTGGGCGTGCGGCGCGAGAACATCGTGCACGTCACCGTGCCGGGCGCGCTGGAAGTACCGCTGGCGCTGCAACACATGGCCCGCAGCGGGCGTTTCGACGCGCTGATCGCGCTGGGCTGCATCATTCGCGGCGAGACCTACCACTTCGAGCTGGTCGCCAACGAATCGGGCGACGGCGTCACGCGGGTGATGCTGGACAGCGGCCTGCCGGTGGCCAACGCCATCCTGACCACCGAGAACATCGAGCAGGCCGTGGCCCGCCAGACCGACAAGGGCCGCGACGCCGCCCGCGTGGCCGTGGAGATGGCGCTTTTGAAAGAGCAACTGGCATGACGACCATGACGGCAGCCGCCCGCGCCGCGCCGCCCGGCACGCGCAAGTCCTCGGCCAAATCGCCCCGTTCGCGCGCGCGCGAATTCGCGCTGCAAGGGCTGTACCAGCATTTCGTCGGCAACAGCGACGTGGCGCTGATCGACGCCTTCACGCGCGAACTGCAAGGCTTTTCCAAGGCCGACTCGGTGCACTACGACGCGCTGCTGCGCGGCTGCGTCGAATGCGGGGGCGATCTGGACGCGCTGATCGCGCCGCTGCTGGACCGCGAACTGGAGCGGATTTCGCCCATCGAGCACGGCTGCATGTGGATCGGCGCCTACGAGTTTCTCAAGTGCCCCGACGTGCCCTGGCGCGTGGTGCTCAATGAGTGCATCGAACTGGCCAAGGACTTTGGCGGCACCGACGGCCACAAGTACGTCAACGCGGTGCTCAACGGCCTGGCGCCCAAGCTGCGCCCGCACGAAGTCGAGGCCGACCGCGCCGCTGCCCGGACGGCCAAAAAGGCATGAGGATTGCCGCGCGCGCCCGGCGCGTCGAACCGTTCTACGTGATGGAGATCGCCAAGTCGGCCCAGGCCGTCGCGCGCGCCGCCGCCGCCGGCGCCGGCCGGCCCATGATCTACCTGAACATCGGCGAGCCTGACTTCACCGCGCCGCCGCTGGTGATCGAGGCCGCCGAGCGCGCCATCCGCGATGGCCGCACGCAGTACACCCAGGCTACCGGCCTGCCGCAGTTGCGCGAGCGCATCAGCGGCTGGTACCAGAACCGCTTCGGCCTGCAAGTGCCGGCGCGGCGCATTGTCGTCACCGCCGGCGCGTCGGCGGCGCTGCAACTGGCCTGTCTGGCGCTGATCGATCCCGGCGACGAAATCCTGATGTCCGATCCCGGCTACCCCTGCAACCGGCAGTTCGTCAGCGCCGCCGAAGGCCGGGCCGTGCCGATCGCGGCCAGCGCCGCCGAGCGGTTTCAGCTCAGCAGCGCCAAGGTGGCCCAAGCCTGGGGCGCGCGCACGCGCGGGGTGATGCTGGCCTCGCCGTCGAACCCCACCGGCGCCTCGATTCACCCCGATGAACTGGCGCGCATCCACTGCGTGGTGACCGAGCGCGGCGGCATCACGCTGATCGACGAAATCTACCTGGGTCTGAGCTACGACAGCACTTATGGCCGCAGCGCGCTCGGCCTGTCGGAAGACATCATCAGCATCAACAGCTTCAGCAAGTATTTCTGCATGACCGGCTGGCGGCTGGGCTGGCTGGTGGTGCCCGACGCGCTGACGGACGTGGTGGAGCAGTTGGCCCAACACCTGTTCATCTGCCCCAGCACGGTCGCGCAACATGCCGCGCTGGCCTGCTTCGAGCCCGAAAGCCTGGCCGAATACGAGCGCCGCCGGCAGGAGTTCAAGGCGCGGCGCGACTGGTTCGTGCCGCAACTCGACGCGCTCGGCCTGAAAGTGCCGGTGATGCCCGACGGCGCCTTCTACGCATGGGCCGATTGTGGCGCTATTTGTGACAAAGTTCTTACATTTAGCTCCCAATATAATAGCGCCATGCAGACACCAGGCAGTTGGGAATTGGCTTTTGCCTTGATCGAGCGCGCGCATCTGGCGGTGACGCCCGGGCGCGACTTCGGGCACGCCGATACGGCGCGCTACATCCGTTTCTCGACCGCCAACTCCATGCCGCAATTGCAGGCCGCCATCGACCGGCTGCGCGAGCTATTGGCCTAACAGATCATGGCGGCGTTCGAATTGCCCATCCGCGTCTATTGGGAAGACACCGATGCCGGCGGCATCGTGTACTACGCCAACTACCTGAAATTTTTCGAGCGCGCGCGCACCGAGTGGCTGCGCCGCCTCGGCGTCGGCCAGCGCGCGCAGCGCGAAGGCGCGGGCGGCATGTTCGTGGTGACCGATGCCAGCCTGAAGTACCACCGGCCCGCCCGGCTGGACGACGAGCTGGCGGTTGCCGCCCGGCTCCAGGCCAGTGGCCGGGCGGCGCTGACCATTGCGCAGCACGCCTGGCTGCCCGGGCCAACCGGATCGCGGCAACTGCTGTGCGAGGCCATCATCCGCATCGGCTGGGTCGATGCGGCGTCCATGAAACCGGCGCGCATTCCGCCTGCCATCGTTGAAAAGCTGAACCAATGAACCAGGATCTTTCCATCGTCCAACTGGTCATGCACGCCAGTTTCATCGTCCAACTGGTCATGCTGCTGCTGCTGCTGGGCTCCATTGCCAGTTGGGCCGCCATTTTCCGCAAACTGCGCGCGCTCAAGAAGATCAAGGTTCACAACGAGGACTTCGAGCGCGATTTCTGGTCCGGCGCCAGCCTGAACGACCTGTACGCCAGCGCGGCGCAGAACCCCGCGCGCGGCGGCCCCATGAAGCGCATCTTCGCCAGCGGAATGCGCGAATACCAGAAGCTGCGCGAGCGCCGCATCGCCGACCCCGGCACGCTGATGGACGGCGCCCGCCGCGCCATGCGCGCCAGCTACCAGCGCGAACTGGACGCGGCGGAGGTCAACCTGTCGTTCCTGGCCTCGGTCGGCTCAGTCAGTCCCTACGTCGGCCTGTTCGGCACTGTGTGGGGCATCATGCATGCCTTCTCCGGCCTGGCCAGCTTGCAGCAGGTAACGCTGGCCACGGTGGCGCCCGGCATTGCCGAAGCGCTGGTGGCCACGGCGCTGGGCTTGTTCGCCGCCATTCCGGCGGTGGTTGCCTACAACCGCTTCGCGCGCGACATCGACCGCATCGCCATCAAGATGGAGACCTTCATCGAGGAGTTCTCCAACATCCTGCAACGCAACCTGGGCGTGCCCGCGCCAGCGCCGCGCAGCGCCGCCACGCCAGCGGCGGCGGAGTACTGACCATGCCCGCCGTTGCCTCCCGTGGCCGTGGCCGCCGCGCCGTCAGCGAAATCAACATGGTGCCCTTCATCGACGTGATGCTGGTGCTGCTGATCATCTTCATGGTCACCGCGCCGCTCATCACGCCGGGCGTCATCGACGTGCCCCGCGCGGGCCAGTCCAGCAAGCCGCCCGACAAGCGCGTGGACGTGCTGATCGCCGCCGACGGCAGGCTGTCGCTGGCCGGCCAGATCACGCAAGACAACCTGACCGAAAAGCAGGCCGAGGCCGCCATCAGGAAAGCCTTGGCCGACAACCCCGACATGCCCGTCATGATCGCCGCCGACAGCCAACTGCACTACCAGCAGGTCATCGACATGCTCAAGCGCCTGCGCGAGGCCGGCGTGCAGCGCGTGGGGCTGGCCGTCAAATAAGGCAACATGAACGCCGTCGCCGCCGAACGCTCCGAGTTCGATCCGCCTCCCCAGGGCGGTTTCGGCTTTGCGCTCGCGTTGGCGCTGCTGGCCCACCTGCTGCTGATCCTGGCATTGACCTGGGGCCTGCGCTGGAAGAGCGAGCCGCAAACCATGTCCGTCGAAGCCGAACTGTGGTCGCCCGTGGTCCAGCAAGCCGCTCCGTCCCCTCCCGCTGTTCCGCCACCTCCGCCCCCGCCGCCGCCTGTTCCGCAGCCGCCCGCCCCGCCGCCCGAGCCCGACGTCACCGAAGAGCAGGAGGCCGAGCAGCGCGAGGCCGAAATCGCCCTGGAACAGAAGAAAAAGCGCGAAGAAGAACAACGCCGGCTGGCCGAAGAAGAACGCCAGAAAAAGGAACGGGCCGAGAAGCTGGCCCGGGAAGAACGCCAGAAGAAAGAACTGGCCGAGAAGCGGGCCCAGGAAGAACGTCAGAAGAAAAAAGAACTGGCCGAGAAAAAAGCCGCCGAAGAACAAGCCCGGCGCGAGGAATTGCAGGCCAAGGCCAAGGTCGAAGCCGAGCGGAAAGCCGAAGCCGCCCGCTTGGCCGAAGCCCAGCGCGACATGCTGGCTGCAGCCAACAGCGAAGGCGGCAGCGGCAACGCCGCCGTCGCCGCCAGCCCATCGAGCAATTACGGCGACCTCATCCGTGCGGCGGTCAAGCCCCGCATCGTGTTCACCGACATCGTGTCAGGCAACCCTGAAGCCGAAGTGGAAGTGCAGACCAGCCCTACCGGCGTCATCATCAGCCGCCGCATCACCAAGTCCAGCGGCATCAAATCCTGGGACGCCGCCGTGCTGCGCGCCCTCGACAGCACCCAAAAACTGCCTTCCGACCAGGGCCGCTACTGGAACCCGCTTACCATCGCATTCCGGCCCAACGATTGACCGCGTTCGGCGGCCCGGAAAGCCTGCGGTTGACCAACAGGGTTTGCAGCAGGCGCAGGGCAAGGGCGAAACGTGCGAGGAGCTTCACGAGTGCCGGCGAGTCGGTGAGACTGTCTCGTGCTTCTTCCCCCGCTGGGAGGCTATCGCTCCCGGTCTTTTCCCCCTCCCCTACAGGCTCTTGATGCCATTCGTTAGAGAGGCTTCTGGGTTGGGTTGTACAACGCGCTGCAATACTTGGCGCTGCGCACTTCGACGCCGCTGAATGTGACGCTGGTAGCCTCCAGCCTGCCGCTGTGGGTGCTGGCGCTGGGGCGGTTGTTTTTTGCCGTGCCGGTGACGCGCGCACAACTGGCCGGCGCGCTGCTGTCGATGGCGGGCGTGGCGTCGGCGCGGCGGTAGCGCGTTACGCCTTTGCAGGCGCGTGCTGATCGACAAATTTTTCGGTGTGCAGCAGATCGTCTCTGGCGCCGAGCCGTTTCACGACGGCGAGACAAGTCTCGGAAAACGCCGGGCTTCCGGCGATAAAGACGCTGTAGGCCGACAAGTCGGGAAACAGGCTGGGCAGGATGTCCGGGATGCGCCCGTGCAGCAAACCTGATCGCTGCTCGCGCGTGAGCGTGATGAGCGATTTGAAGTTGCGGTGTGTGTGCGTCCAGTACGCCAGTTGCCCTTGCGCGTACACGTCATCGGCGGTGCGCGCGGAAAACAGCAGTGTGACGGGAGCGCGGTAACCACGCCTGAGCGCGGCATCGGCCAGCGACAGAATGGGCGCCTGGCCAGAGCCGGCGGCCAGGCACAGCACGGGCGTTTCGGCTTTCGGGTCGCCAATGAACGCGCCGTAAGGACCGGATATGGGCAGAGTGGCGCCGATGATGACTTTTTCATGCAGCCAGGTACTGGTGATGCCGCCATCCACCCGTGTGATCTGCAACACCAGCATGCCATCGGGCCGCGGCGCCTTGGCCAGCGAATAATGCCGCGGCTGCCCGGAGCGGTTCGGCGCTTTGATGGCGACGTACTGGCCCGGCCAGAAGCGCATCGGCTCGCCCAGCGGCATCAGGTGCAATTCGACGATGCGCGGCGTGCGCTGGATTTTGTCCACGACCAGGTAAAGCACGTTTTCGCGCGGAGGAAACAACTTGGGCGCGGCGTCGGCGGCGCCCCATTCGATGACGATGTTGTCGGAAATGGGCTGGGATACGCAGATCAGGCGATAGCCCTGTGCGCGCTCTTCCTGCGACAGGGACATGTCCATGACGAAGCCCTGATCGACCTCGCCTTCGAGCACGCGCACCTTGCATTCGCCGCAGGTGCCGGCGCGGCAGTTGCTGGGCAGCGCGAAGCCGCCCTTTTCCAGTGTCTGAAGGACCGTCTCGCCTTCGGCGACCGGTACGCTTTGACCCGATGGAGATAGCGAGACGGTCTTCATGGCTTTAGAACACCGGGATGATGTCTTTCATGTCGACATCGGTGACTTCCTGCCCCGAAATGCCCACCTCGGGAATCGCCGGGAAAGGAATGTCGTACTTGTCGAGTACGCCCTTGAGGTTGAGCATGGCGTTTTTCCAGTTCTCCTTCTTGGCCTCGTAGTCGGGGATGAAGAAGCCGGCATTGCGCGCCACGGTTTCGATCTCGCGCTGGTGCTTGATGAAGTCCGGTCCGATGTCCCAGAAGTCCTCTGGCGGCTCGAACAGCACGCCCGACAGGAACAGGTAACCCGCGCGCACCTGCTTGGTAATCAACGGCTTGTTGGTCAGATCCATCTTCGGATAGTCGCGCTCCATCAGCGCCATGCAGATGGCCATGTGGCGGCCTTCGTCGCGCCCGATTTTGCGAAAGCCCTCCTGGAATACCGGCTCGGTGCACTTGGCGGCCATCTGGTGAAAGATGGTCGCCGCGGCGATCTCGCCCATCAGGAACGAGGTGAACAGCACGGCCAGGGGGTACTTGGGCACGGCGCTCTTGTAACCAGACCAGTAACGGCTGCCGTTGTAGTACAGCCATTGGGCATTCTTTTGCGCCTTGCGACCGATTTCGGTCTTGGGCGTGTAGGTCAGCGGGTCGGGATGCTCCAGCAGCTTGGTGATGGCCATGCCGCACATGGTTTCGTGATTCTGTTCGTCGCGCGTGACCGAGAAGAAGCAGCGGCGCACGGCGTCTTCCTCATGCGCTTCATAGGTTTTGATGAAGGCTGCCGCGAATACCGGCGGCGCGGAAGCGTCGAACACCGACAGGATGGTCCACCAGTAGGCGATGGCTTCGCGCTCTTCCCAGGAATACTTGTTGGGATTGAAGGTGTCCCAGGGCAGTTTCTTGGGGTCCCAGTACTCGCGCGTCGAGGCGTCCCAGACTTCTTCGAGCTTTTTGGTCTGGTTGTGCCAGCTCAACGGATAGACGTTGGGTTGCTCTGTGGCGGGAGGGAACTCCATTTTGTGAGCAAGTTTTTCGTGGTGCGACATGTGGTCT
>JGI24705J35276_12238704_pt1 | contig 40016 bp, 35 predicted proteins | sample TergutNt197P4_FD_35276 | JGI IMG/M metagenome (IMG submission 35276) | reverse complement strand
CGGCGAAGTTCTGGCGAGGGGGCTCCGCTCAAAGCACCCTTCGCTTCCATGAAAACGATCAAGTCCGGGCGAAGGCGGCTCGCCGCCTCAACCAGCCGGGTGGCGGGAGCCTTGACTGCAGCCATCGCGTCTCGCTCGGCCAGGCCGGATGTCAGTTCGGCCGCCATGGTTGCAGGGCCAGTCAACGCCACAACACAGCCGAGGCTGCTGCGCTGCACGGCGAAGAGGCGCTCCGCCGCGTCGAGGAGGATCGACATCGGGGCCGCAGTTTCAGGCTCGTTGGCGTTGGCCAGACAGGCGTCGACGGCGAGCCGGCTATCGAAACCAATACATACCGCGTCTGCTGCCAGCAATTTGGCGGCCTGCTGGACGCCCGAGACCCAGGCAGTGGCGTTGGCCGTCATCTCCGAATAGGTGCAGCCGGCCAACCTGGGGGCAAGCGCCTCGGCCAGAGGTATGAATGCAGGCGCTTCCTGTTCGCCGAGCAACGTCCGCATAACCCGATTGCGGGCGTTCATTTGGCCACCCCATGGCGCCGCTTCAGGGCATCTATATCCAACTCGATCTCATGGGTGATCGGATGGCCAGGCGGCAGATATTCGTTCTCGATCATCGTGCCGCATTTCGGGCAGTAGAATTCGATCAGGCGGCAATAGTCTCTGTCAGGTGTAAAGCAGTACTTCGATCCGGTGTCTGCAGGCGGATGGGCCTCTTCAACGGGAATCTCAGCAACTACACAGCCTTCTTTGTAGTTGCTGCGCGCGTCGACAAGAGAATGGCCGCAGCTGTGACAACACCACTCATCCAACTGGAGATCGATATCCAGGTATTCGGTGATACGAACTTTCATCACGCGCGCCCTTCCAGAAGGATATTGTTGTAGCGATCGATGGTCAGGCGCCAGTCGGCGGGAACAAACACTGTAGTCTGGTCCGATTCCACGAAAGCGGGGCCGTTGAGTGCATGTCCATGGCCCAGTTTGACGCGGTCAAAGACATCGACATCAATCCAACCCTTGGCCTTTGTGTAGAGACGACGGACCCCCTTGCGGCCTTCCGCTACCGAGTGCTCTGCCTTGGGAGTAGGCTGAAGCTGGTAGTGGGCGACGGGCGCGGTGGCACACAAGCCCAGGGACGTGATGCCAAGATCACGTTCTGGATCATGACCAAGAGCCGCGGCGGCGGCACGGGTCAGTTTTTCCATCGCCGTGTGATCGCGGTAGAAGTCGGGCACAGTGACCAGCCTGGTCTCGGCGCCGGTACCCATTGCCTCGATAATCAGTTCGACGGTCCAGTGGAGATCGTCGGGAGAGACGCCTTCCCCGCGCATGTCCCCTTCGGCCCGCTTCCGCAGATCGGCGAGGATGGCCTCGACCGAGTCCATATCACCGGGTGGGACCAGCCTGACATCCGCACGATGGTGATAGAGATGGCCGATGTCCATCAGTGAGGAGGAGTATGCCGAGAACACGGCCGAGAACGGGGTGATGATGATGCGGTTCACCCCCGCCCGGGTGGCGAAGTTGCACGAGTGAAGGGGGCCGCCACCGCCGTAGACAACCATCAAGGTATCGCTGCCTGCCTGGGTCTGGCTGCGCACCTCGGCTAAGGCGTTGCCCATCGTACCTTCGATGGTGTGGACTATCTGCCACGCGGCGTCTTCCACCGAGATGCCAAGCGGTTCAGCCACCGCTCGTGTGATCGCGTTTCTCGCCTTGTCGACATCAAGGTGCTTTGCCCCGCCGAGGAAGAAATTGGGGTCGAGCAGACCGAGGACCAGATTGGCGTCGGTCACAGTTGCATCCGTGCCGCCCAGGCCGAAACAGGCAGGGCCAGGTAGCGCGCCGACGGAATTCGGACCTACCTGGAGGCTGCCATTGATCACCGAAGCGATGGAGCCGCCGCCTGCGCCCACTGCACGAATTGCCAGCATGGGAAGGTTGCAGCGAAAGCCTTCAACGTCGGGCCGCAGGGCTGTATTCGGCTCACCACGGTTGACGAAGCCAATATCGAAAGATGTGCCCCCCATGTCGGCCGACAACACGACTTCCGCGCCGTACAGGGCACCGATCTCGCGGGCACCGAGCAGGCCGGCGGCGGGGCCGGAGTTATAGGTGTTGATGGGGCGGGTCTTCGGCACCCGAGCAACGGCACCGTTGTTGTGGCCGATCAGGAGCTGACCGGGGAAACCGAGACGGCGCAGATCCTCTCCGGCACGATAGAGCAGTCGAGCGAGCTTGCCGTGGATATAAGCGTTGATGACGGCAGTGTGCAGGCGCTCCTGATAGCCGGATCGGCTGGAAATGTCCGAGGCCAGGAACACCGGCACAGAGCCCAGGTACTCGCGCGGATACTCGCGCTTGATGGCAGCACGAGCAGCGCGCTCGTTCGCGGAATCTGTCTCGCTGTCAGCAAAGGCCACGACCAGGCAGCGGGCGCCGCGGTCGACCAGTTTCTGTGCGGCCGAGACCACTTCGTCGGCATCGGGCGCTTCGGCTCCCGCACGCTCCTTGATTCCGAACACCATGTCGGATTCAACAAGCGACGTCTTGCCTTCGGGGTCAGAGGTCGGCGCAAGCGCTTCGAAGCCAGCACTCACCAGCAGTCCGATCTTCGATCCGTCACGGTTGATGAGGCAGTTGGTTCCGATGGTGTTCGAGAAACGGAGGACCTCCGTTTCGTTGAGCAGCGTTTCGGCGGTTACCCCGAAAGCAGTCGCCCCGGCCTTGATGCATTCAAGAAAGCATATGGTCAGGTCGTGGGGTGTCGTCGGCGTCTTGATTGCCCGAAATTCGCCTTCATACGCGAAAAACCCGTCGGTGAACGTACCACCGGTATCGATGTCTATGGTGTAGCCCAAGGCCCAGTTTCCTCCAGTTATTCTTGTATGGCCGCAGATGAGAGGGGAGCGTCTGTGGCCGGCATTGTTGAATCATATGTCCGCACAGAACCCTCCAGATCCTATCTGGCTTGAAATTTGCTCGAAGCGTCTGGCTGGACGTTTCCACCCGTTACGGCAGATGCCGATGAAAGCCGGCCGCCCGGGTGGTTGTAATGAGTTGAGCGAAGCCGCCCTCTCGCGGGTATACCCTGCGAATGTCGGCGCCAGCCCTTTGACTCCACGGTGCTAAGGCGACGAAGCGCCCCGCCGTTGCAAGTTACCAATCCGATCTAACCTGCAAGCGGCCTCCTACTGTCTTCAAGATTCACCGTCGAGCGGCATGGTCGCTTCCTCTGTCTGCTGGCAGCCCTGTTCGTCCACAAAGCCATTGCCTTATGCGTGGGCCACTCATTTCAACTTTTGTCAGAGTTACACTGCCGAATTTTGTCGAATTGAACGATCCTGCTTTTCTTTTGAAAAATTCTGTGGAGGGTGGCCTCTTGGGATGCTCGATCTCTTTTTGCACGGCAGCATGGTGAGACAGGCCGGAAAGCTTGCATCCCGCAATGTTGCGGTCAGCTCTGCCACATGAAAAACCGGCTCCAACGTCGAGCCGACAGAAAATGCTTGAGGAGAAAATGTCCATTTGCTTATTCTAATGGAGCTGAGCTTACGTCCTATGCGCAATATGGCCGGGAGCTCGGTCATCTACGACACGCACATAAAAGGCGGTCGTCTACCAATAAGGGGGAAAACGATGCCTGATGCGTGGCAGGGAACCTTAGACACACACCGGATCATTTCTCCCGAACAAACGCCGGTCTTCGCGCCAGGCGAGATTTTGTCTGAAGGCGACGTCAATCAGCGCCATTCGCGACGAGTCTTCTTCAGGAACTACAGATTTCAGCCGTCGCGAATTGCCGTTCCCGGTCTCGATAGCCTGCTGGTGATAATCTATTACGGAGAGGATGCGACGCTGATACGGCGGCGCTGCGCGCGGGGGTGGAAGCAGGAACACGTCAAACCCGGTAACATGTCGATCCTGGCGCCCGGCCGCGCCGCCGACTGGGAGTGGCCCAACCCGATCAACGTTTCGCACATCTACCTGTCGAGTAAGTTGATGGCTGACACCGCGGCGTCGGCATTCGAGCGAGACTACAAGAAGCTGGACACGATCGAGTTGCTGAACATCGCAGATCAAAAGCTGCAGGGACTGGCTGAGGTGCTCGCTCAGGAGATGTGCTCGTTTGGTGAAGAGGGAAGCCGCCTTTTCGTCGATGCCGTTGCCTCGGCCCTCTCGGTCCATTTGATTCGCCGCTATCACCGCAATTGCGGCGCGTCCGACGCCGCCTACGACGCCATGCGTCTGATGCCTCCGCAGCGCACCCGTGCGCTCGACTTCATCAACGCGCACATCTCTCGAAATTTCAAGCTCGCGGAGTTGGCCAATGTGGTGGGGCTCAGTGAGTTTCAGTTTCTGCGTTGCTTCAAGAACACTTTCGAGAAAACGCCTCATCAGTATGTGATGGATCTGCGGGCACGGCTTGCTGTCGAGCAGATCTGCCGGACAGACCTTCCGCTTGCCGAGATCGCCTTCGCCACCGGGTTTGCAGATCAGGCTCACATGACGCGCGCAGTCAAGAAAACAACCGGGCTCACCCCTGGGGCGCTTCGCAGTCGCCCGTAACAAGTCTGCGAAATATGTGAAGCGGGGCAGGTTGCTGTAATCAGCAGCCTCGTGGCTTCGCAGGTTTGTCTGCCCCATCAGCTTGATTTTGCACAGAAAATCAAGTTTCTGCCAGAACTGCTGTAAGCAATCTTCCCCTGGTTTGCAGGTGGTAGTATGGGAAGGTTGTCGACGCGATGCCCCCTGACGTTGTCAGAGATAAACTTCCGCGTCATATCTCCCGGATATCCTGGCCGTGACATGAGCGGAATATGCCAAGTTCAGTATTTGCCAAAGAGCTATGACCCAGAAAGCAAAGCGCGCCGCTGACAACCTCAGACAATCTGACGTTCGCCTCGGCCCACTCTCCGACTACGTCGGGTATCAGGTCCGGCAGGTGCAGAGCGCCATATTTCGCGATCTGCAGACTTCCTTGGAGGAGCTTGAAGCCACGCCCGGTGAATTTGGCCTGCTCACGCTGATCGAGGCCAACCCAGGCATCAGTCAGGTTGATCTTGCTGAGCTCTACCGGCTTGATAAGTCCACGCTTTCACTTGTGGTAACGCGGGTCGTCAAGCGCGGCCTCGTTGAGCGTCGGCGCAGCCGCGAGGACGGCCGCTGTGCCACATTGTGGTTACGCCGCCCGGGCCACACTTTGCTCGAGCGCATGCGCGTATGTGTGGAGGGGCAGGAGCGGCTGATGGACACTGTGTTACAGCCGGGCGAACGTCGACAGCTGCTCGACATTCTGGGTCGAATCTCGCGTGTCTTCAGTCGTTGAGCGGTGGCTATGCCTTCAGATTACGTGACCTCGATGCGACCTACGATATCGCTCGCAACGACAGAGCCGATAAGTGCACGGGTCTGGACACCGCGTGTGTCAAGCTCTTCGAGAAGTTGCCCCAAGCTGTCTTCTGCCACCGCAATGATCAGTCCCCCCGAAGTCTGAGCATCCGCCAGCAACAATTGCTCGGCCTCGCTGATTCGTGGATCAAATTTGGCATTTGGCGCTGCATATTGCAGGTTGCGTCGTGTGCCTCCCGGGCAGAGCCCTTCGGCGAGGCACGAGCGCACGTTTGCAAATACTGGAATGCGATCAAGGTGAAGCTGCGCTCCGAGTGGCTGCTGTGCTGCAGCACTTGATGCGCGCAGCATATTTCCGAGATGGCCAAGCAGGCCAAAACCAGTAACGTCCGTGGCGCCATGCGCGCCGGCTGCAATCATGGCCTCAGCAGCAGAACGATTGAGCGTGGTCATCGATTTGATCGCTTCGGAAAGTCCTGCCTCTGGCAAGTGACCGCGCTTCACCGCGGTCGTAAGAACGCCGGTGCCGATGGGCTTGGTCAGGACAAGGCAATCTCCTGCCTTTAATCCTGCATTACTGATGATCTTGTCCGGGTGAGTGAGGCCAGTCACAAAGAGGCCGAACTTGGGTTCCTCGTCGACAATCGAGTGACCGCCGGAAATGGCAATTCCGGCTTCTGCGCAGATGGCCGCCGCGCCCTCGAACAAGCTTGCCAGAGGTCCGAGGCCGACCTGTTCGACCGGCCACGCAACGAATGTGAGCGCATTGATCGGGCGCGCACCCATCGCATAGATGTCGCTTAGCGCATTGGCGGCAGCGATCCGCCCAAAATCGAACGCGTCATCGACTATCGGCGGAAATATATCGACCGTTTCGACCAGCGCCAGCTCGTCGGTCAGGCGAACGACCGCTGCATCATCCCCGGTCGCATGACCAACCAAAACATTGGGATCGCCGAAGACGGGCAGCGATGAGAGCGCTTCCCGCAGATCTGCCTGGCTTATCTTGGCGGCACACCCCGCAGCGCGGGCAAGTTGTGTAAGAGCAATCGCTGGTCGTTCCATGGAGTTTCCCATCAGCGTGGCTGGCCGCGGACGCGAAGGAGCTGCGCCAGCACGCTCACGGCGATTTCCGGCGGCGTGTTGTTGCCGAATTTCTCGCCGATCGGGCAGTTGATGCTGCGGATGAAATCCTCGGGCAGACCGGCCTCCTTGAGCTCTCGCCGCAAAATGGCAGCTTTTGAGTCACTGCCCAGGGTGCCGATGAACGCAGTGCTGACTTTCCTTTTCCAGATTTCGCGTAGCACGGGCAAATCAGTAGTGTGTCCCATGGTCATGACCACGACGAATGCGCCATGTTCTATAAACTCGACTCCCTCAGCGAAATTGGAGACGTGCCTGCGCTGCAGTCTGGCGCGATCGGGCAGGCGATCGAGCCATTCACCTCGCGTGTCGAAACAGGTAATCCGGCAATCGAGCTCCGAGAGTAATCGGCACAATTTTTGCGCCACATGACCGGCGCCAAAGATCACGACGTTCCATTCGAAGTCAGGACGAGAGACTTCATAAAGAAGCGTCATCTCGCCAGCGCAGGTCATGCCAATGTCCTTGTGCAGATTGACGTGCTCAAGCAGCGCCTTCCTGTCGGACGTTGGGGCGAGGAGGTCTCGGCTCCTGTCGCAGGCGTGCACTTCAATCTTGCCGCCGCCGACTGTCCCGTAAATGAGACCGTTTTGGCCGATGATCGCCTTGGCCCCAACCTCCTGGGGGATGCTGCCGCGTGCATCGGCGACGGTCACAATACAGAACGGAATACCCTCGCTCTGCAGTCGAATTGCTTCCCTTTGCAGGTCGATCTGGTTCATGGCCATTGCGAACGCACCGATAAGCCTGTGGATACGGATGACATCGTCCATATCAAATAATCGTTTGCTATGCAAACTATCTATGATAGGGATCATCTGCTTGAGCCTGCGCGCAGTAAAAATTGCCAAGACGCGGCCGGAGAGTGGAGTGACAATTTGGCCTCGACCGTGACCGCAGAGCAAAGCGCCCTGATCACGCCAGTCATCTTGATCAGGGGGGCTGGCGAAATGGCAAGCGCCGTCGCCTGGCGTCTCTATCAGGCGAATATAAAACGCATCTGCATGACCGAGCTTGACGAGCCGTTGTGCGTGCGGCGGCTCGTTTCATTTTGCGCTGCACTCGACAGTGACGTAGCCAAGGTGGAAGGCGTGGAGGCCGTTGCTGCGCGCGACTTGCAGGAGATTGAGGCAGCTTGGCGCTGCGGCCAGATTCCGGTCGTGCCGCAGAGCCGATGGCAGAAGATTGAAGGGCTGAAGCCTGACGTTGCGATCGACGCCATTCTCGCCAAGCGTAATATTGCGACGCAGCTTGATGATGCAAATCTGGTGATCGCGCTTGGCCCGGGTTTTACTGCCGGGCGCGATTGTCACTTCGTGATCGAGACAAATCGTGGGCATGACCTCGGACGGGTGATTTCAAAGGGGGCTGCGGCGCCGAATACTGGTGTGCCTGGCGATATCGCCGGACATACCCTTGCGCGCGTTTTCCGTTCGGAGACCAGCGGCACGTTCGAAACGTCTCGAAACATCGGCGACACAGTTGCTGTTGGTGATTGTGTCGGAACGGTCGCGGGAATCCCCGTCGTCGCGGCGATCAGTGGCGTGCTCCGGGGATTGCTTCGCTCTGGAACGCACGTACCCGCAGGTCTTAAGCTGGGCGATGTTGACCCCAGGGCCAAACCCGACCATTGTTGTACCATCTCCGACAAGGCGCGGGCTATCGGTGGTGCGGTACTCGAGGCCGTGATGCGGCGGTATAATTCCGGGCGCTCGGCATATTGACGGGAGGCATGACCAGCAAAACACCTTAATGCAAAGTTCGCCAATGGCGGACTGAACGACAAAATATATTCATGCGGAAAAGCAGAATAAGTGGAGGAAGTAGATGCGTAAACTGACACGCATTCTTAGCATTTTAATCGCAGGCGTCATCGTCTCTGCGGCACGGGCTGACACGATCAAAGTCGGTGTTATCGGCACCATGTCGGGACCCTATGCCTTGTTCGGTAAGAACTTCAAGTTTGGCATTGATGCCTGGGTGGCGCAGAACGGCAACAAGGTCGGCAGCCACGAAATTGAATTCATCTACAAGGACGAAGAAAGTCCCAACCCCGCCAGGTCGAAGGCGCTCGCTCAGGAATTGCTGGTCAAGGATAAGGTTCAGTATCTCGCCGGCTTCTACTTCACGCCAGATGCAATGGCGGCCGCACCATTGCTCGAGGAAACGAAGACCCCGATGATCGTGATGAATGCGGCAACATCGTCGATTACCGAGAAAAGCCCCTATATCGTTCGCACCGCCTTCACGATGTGGCAGATCACTGTGCCGGCGGCGAAGGCTGCAATCAAGGATGGCGTCAAGAAAGTTGCTATCGCGGTAAGTGATTACGGCCCGGGCCTTGATGCCGAGGCAGGCTTCAAGAAGTCCTTCGAGGCCGAGGGCGGCTCGGTCGTCGAAGCGATCCGCATGCCCTTGAGCACTACGGACTTCAGCCCAATCATACAGCGGATAAAGGCTTCCGGCGCGGATGCCATCTTCTGCTTCATGCCGGCGGGGCCGCCGACATTCGGTTTCTTCAAGGCTTACGTCGAGAACGGCCTCAAGGCCGCCGGGATCAAATTGATGTCGACCGGCGATCTCACCACGGAGGCCGACCTGCCGGCCATTGCTGACAACAGCCTCGGGGTCATATCAAGCTACCATTATGCATTGTCGCACGATTCGCCGGAGAACAAATCGTTCCTTGAGCTGATGCAGAAAATCGGCGCGAGTTCTGATCAAGTTGTTATGACTTCCGTGGCCGCCTATGACGGCGCACGCCTGATCTACAAAATGATCGAGGCAACCGACGGCAAGCGCGATCCGGCCAAAGCGATCGATGCCGTCAAAGGCATGAAGTGGGTCAGCCCGCGCGGTCCCGTATCCATCGATCCAGAAACCCGCCATATCCGCCAAAACATTTACATGCGCGCTGTGGAGAAAGTGGATGGCAAATTCATCAATAAGGAGACCGGTGTAGTATTTACCGATCAACCGGATTGGGGGCTGAACGCCAAGTAAATTGGACTCGGGATTTGCAGCTCTTTTCGCATGAAGTGACCGCAGAACCGAAATCGTTCGGTTGCGATGACAGATAGAACACACGCAAGTTTGCGGCTGACTGTCTTTCACGGAAACAAATGCGGGCGCTGTTGACGGTGGCCCGCGGCCCAGTGGTCCGTAAGCCACCGCGCTGGCGAAGAGGGCAGCACGTCCCACAGCATCTGGCCTGGGATCGGACATGAGCACCGTCTTCAACATCCTATCGGACGCAGTGGCCTATGGTATGGTGCTGTTCACCATCTCCATAGGCCTGTCGATCATGATGGGACTGATGCGGGTGATAAACCTCGCGCATGGCGCATTTGCCATGATCGGTGGCTATTTGGCCTCCTACGCGGTTAGTGAATATGGCCTGCATTACAGCGTAGCGATTCTTGTTGCCGTCGTGGGCACCGTCATCGTCTCGATTCCATTCGAGGTGCTACTGTATCGTCGCATTTACCGAACCGCGGATTCGCTGCTGCAGGTGCTGATCACAATCGGCATCTGCTTCCTTATTATCGGCATCACCAATCTGGAGTTCGGTCCAACATCGAAGAGCATCCCATTGCCGCCGGCGCTGACCGGCCCGCTCGATATTGGCTTTCGATCAATGCCGACGCATCGATTGTTCGTGATCGCCTGCGGAGCGGCCACGGCGGCGGCCCTGTGGTGGTTAATTGAAAAAACCAATTTTGGCATCAAGCTGCGCGCATCCGTTGACCACAGCGGAATGGCGGATGCACTAGGAATCCGCACCTCAGTCATCTATGCCGCCACATTTGCGCTGGCTATCGGATTGGCGGCGTTCGGAGGAGTGGTCGGTGCCGAGATTCTGCCGATCGAACCGTTTTATGGCGTGCGGTACATGGTGATCTTCCTGGTGGTCGTCTCGGTTGGCGGTGCCGGATCGATCGCCGGGGCGCTATCGGCGTCCATGCTTCTCGGCCTCGCGGATACTGCGGGAAAATATCTCGCCCCGGAGTTCGGCGAGTTCTTCTTCTATCTTGCCGTTGTCGCGATCGTCGTCGTGTTCCCGGATGGCCTGTTCAGCAAGGTGCGGGTATGAGCGAACTAACCTTCCAGAACGTGCCGATCAAGCAGGGGCTTCCTCTTGTACGAGAGGCAATGGGCGCGCTGATCATTCTTGCTGTCGGCGCAGTCGGCTATTTTCTGTTTCCAGACGACCTGGCTTTGCTGACGCGGATCATTGGCCTCGCTTTTCTGGTTCTGTCGCTCGATCTTGTCACCGGCTATTGCGGCGTTGCAACTCTGGGGCATGCAGCACTGTTCGGCGTGGCTGCCTACGCAGTGGGTGGCGCCTGTGTTCGCGGGATAACTGATCCAATCGCGCTGCTGCTGATCGGCATGGTAGCGGGCGTCATGATCGGCCTCATTTCCGGCGCGCTGATCACGCGCTTCCGCGGATTGCCGCAGCTTGTGCTGTCGATCGCAGTCGGCCAACTGGTGGCGAGCCTGGCCAACAAGCTGCAATGGTTGACCGGCGGCAGTGATGGACTGTCCGGCATAGAGCCGGGCAAGGTGTTCGGCATCTTCAGCTTCGACTTCCAGAGCCGCACGGCCTTTCTGTTTTCGCTCGGTGTCCTTGTTGTCACTTTTGTAGTGCTGCAACGTGGGGTGAATTCGCCATTTGGCTTGATGTGCCGCGGCATCAAGGACGACGCCCTCCGCGCCAAGATGATTGGTACTTCCATCTATCCGCGCCTGGTGGCGATGTATGGCATCGCAGGCGCGGTGGCGGGACTTGGCGGCGCCCTGACCGCAATGAGCGCGGGCGTTGTAGGGCTCGACGGCGTTGGTTTCGAACGTTCCGGCGATGCTCTTGTCATGCTGGTGCTTGGCGGCGCGGGACATCTGTGGGGCGCCCTGGTCGGTACGGTGATCTTTATGATCTTCCAGCACGTTGTCGCCTCCAACGATCCATTTCATTGGATAACACTCGTCGGACTGCTCTTGATTCTCAGCGTCGTATTCGCGCCACGCGGGCTTGTCGGTTTGGTCCTGTCACTCCACGCCAAGATGGCACGCGCAAGGAACTGACATGGCCGCTCTTTTGGAAGCCAACGGCGTCTCGCGGTCCTTCGGCGGACTGCTGGTCACCCGCGACGTCAGTTTCAAACTGGAGTCCGGCGATCGCGTTGCGCTGATCGGACCGAACGGTGCTGGAAAGACCACCTTGGTGAACCTGATCACCGGCGACATCAGGCCGAGCAGAGGCCGGTTCTTCATGGGTGGCGAAGAGATCACGAAGCTGAGCATCCCGGACCGCGTCCGCCGCGGCCTGGTACGGTCCTTCCAAACCACGCGGCTGTTCACGAGTCTGACGGTCGCCGACAATGTCGCCCTGGCGATCATGCAGCGCAAGCGTATCACGCTGCGGCTCTTCTCCAGTTCCACAGAACTGCCGGAGGTGCGCCGCGAATGGACTGATATCCTGGTTCGCCTCGGTCTTGATCATCTCGCCTATCGCAGGGTCGTTGAACTCGCCTATGGTCAGCAGCGGCTGATTGAGCTCGCGATCGCTCTCGCCTTGCGGCCCAAGGTGCTGTTGCTCGACGAGCCCGCGGCGGGTGTGCCGCATGACGATGCGCCACGGATTGTTGAAGCCATCAACCGATTGCCTGCGGATATCGCCGTGCTGCTGATCGAGCATGACATGGATCTGGTGTTCAAATTTGCCTCGCGCGTGCTCGTGTTGTCAGCAGGACGCTTGATCTTCCAAGGCCTGCCGCAAGACGTTGTCGCCGATCCCGAGGTTCGACGTGCCTATTTGGGAAGCTATGCCGATGCCCGTACCACAACTTGAAATTCGGAACCTAAGCGCCGGCTACGGTTCGACACGGATTATCGACGACATTTCAGTTTGCGTTGGCGGCGGCGAACGGCTCGCGGTCATTGGCCGCAACGGAATGGGCAAGACGACGCTGCTGGCAACCCTGATGGGATTGACGACGCGCCATAGCGGCGAGATCCGTCTGGGCGAGTTGGACGTTGCTGGTCTGCGTACCGCGGCGCGAGCCGAACGTGGCCTCGGATACGTGCCGCAGACGAGAGATATCTTTGCCTCACTGACTGTCGAAGAGAATCTTCGCGCTGGCCTGAAGGGAAGGCCTATTGCAGCGCTTGAGGAGGCCTACGCGATGTTCCCGCGCTTGCGTGAACGTCGCAGCAACTACGGCCGGCAGTTGTCCGGTGGCGAGCAGCAGATGTTATCCATAGCTCGGACCTTGTTGGGAAAGCCGTCAATTCTGCTGCTCGATGAGCCGCTCGAAGGTTTGGCGCCGGTCATCTGCGATGAGCTGATGATGGTGTTCGCCAGACTCGCGGCGAGCGAAGAGATCACTGTCATTCTGGTCGAGCAGCAAATTGAGCGTGCGCTCGATTTTGCCAACCGAGTGGTGGTTCTGGAGCGGGGTCGTGTGAGCTGGATGGGTATGCCGGACATCCTCATCAAAGACCGCAATCTGGTCGATCGGCTGGTAGGGGTAGGCATTCACTGATTGCGGGAATGGAAAGGGGGCGGGAGCGCACAAGCTATCCAAGTGATGCGTGATCGAGGCGGTCCGAGATGTCGCGACGGTTGCGCAATCGGTCGGGCGCCTTGCTGCGCCGCGTCATTCCCTGGATGCGAGGAAGTTCGCGAACGGGAGTTCGCAAAAATGGTTTGTGTAGCAAACGATTTCTTGTTATTCTCTGGAATGAGGCATTGGGAGCTCTTGTGATGATCCTGTACGAATTTCAATACGAGCGGCCGAAGTCGCTGGCAGATGCAACCAATCTGCTTATTGATCTCCCCGACGCCCGTCCTCTGGCTGGTGGCACCGATTTGGTGCCAAACATGCGAGTAGCAGTCACGCGGCCGGCGACTGTCGTTGGGCTCGGTGCCATTCCGGCGTCTGCGCCAAGCCTCCAATCCGATGGGGCCATCCGCATCGATGCGTTGTCGCGATTGGCTTCGCTTGCCGAGTCGTCGTTGCTCCGCGAAAAGGTGCCGATGTTAGCCGATGCAGCCCGCGCGGTGGCAAGTCAACAAATTCGCGAAATGGGAACGCTTGGCGGCAATCTGTGTCAGGACACGCGTTGCCTATATTTCAATCAGCAGCACGATTTCCAGTTCGTTGCACCCTGCTACAAGCGCGGCGGCAACTGTTGTTATCCGTTCCCGCGAAACAAACCGGGGGTCTGCTGGTCTGTCTATATGTCTGACGTTGCACCTGCGCTTATATCCCTGGGCGCAGGGCTTGAGATCGTTTCTCGCGACAAGACGCGGCAGATGCCGATCGAGCAGCTGTTCACGGGCGACGGCAATCGTCCTGCGAGCCTTGTTCAGGGCGAGCTGATTAGTGCCGTTCTTGTTCCGCCTCTGCCTGCAAATCTCGGCTGGGGTTATCATAAGTCGGCGCGTCGTGGCGGTCTTGAATTCGCAACTTCCGTTGCGGCGGTCGCGCTACGGATTGAAGGCGGGATTTGCACGGAAGCGCGGATCACCATCGGCGCGATACGGGAACGGCCTGTTCGAGCGGATGGTGCCGAGAAGGAATTGCTTGGCAAGTCGCTTGAGCCCGCTCTGCTCGCGAGGGCGGCCGATATCGCGGTCAAGGAAGTAGAACCATTGCCGCATCATGGGCACACCAAGAGCTTCATCGTCGATAATCTCAGGGTTCATCTGCGACGAATTTTATCAAAAGCGGTGGAAAGAGCGAACGCGGCGTAGGAGGCTTTGCAAATGGCGAACGGCGAGGGAAGGGCGAAGGCTCAAATCGTTACCATTGATGTTAACGGTGAGTCGCATGAAGTAAGCGTGCGGCCGCGACATACACTCGTAGAAGTGTTGCGCGAGAAGGTCGGATTGACCGGCACGAAGGAGGGTTGCACCCAGGGCGTCTGCGGAGCTTGCACGGTGCTCGTTGATGGCCGTCCAACGCTTGCGTGTTTGACGCTGGCTGTGGAATGCGACGGCAAGACAGTCCGTACCGTGGAAGGCCTGGCGAAAAATGGAGAATTCAGCGCCATCCAACAGGCCTTTATCGACCAGGGCGCGGTGCAGTGCGGTTTCTGCACTCCGGGCATGTTGATGTCGGCGACCGCGTTGCTTGAGCACAACCCCACGCCAACGCTTCCGGAAATCAAGAAAGCGCTCGAGGGCAATCTCTGTCGATGTACTGGTTACAATGCGATCGTTGATGCAGTGCGCCAAGCTTCCGGCCAGGGCGTCAAGCCCGTCATGCGTTGATAGTTACCGGGGAAGGAAGTCATGAACGATCTCAGCTATATCGGCAAGAGCCTTCGTCGGAAGGATGGTCCGGACAAAGTCGCCGGCCGAGCTGTCTATGCGCAGGACGTGAAGCTGCCTGGTACGTTGATTGGTCGGATCCTGCGAAGCCCGCATCCACATGCGCGAATCGTGAAGCTCGATTTGTCCGAGGCTGCCGCACTGCCTGGTGTCAAGGCGATCATCACGGTCAACGACACAAAAGGCGTCAAGCACGGCTTTGTCGAGACGCCGCGGTATCCACCGGACCAGGAAGTGCTGGCGCGTGATCGAGTTGTGCATGTCGGCGAAGAGATTGCTGCGGTGGCCGCTGTCGACGATATGACGGCCCAGCAGGCACTCGAGTTGATCAAGGTCGAATACGAGTTGTTGCCAGCCGTATTTGAGCCTTCGGCTGCAATGAAGCCCGACGCTCCCGAAATCCACCCCTCACACCCCAAGGTGAGGCATGAGGTGCCCTATTCGAATGTGGGTGGACGCACCGCGACCGGCTGGGGCGATGTTGAAGCGGGATTTGCGGAGGCTGACTATGTTCGTGAGGACCGTTTCGAGAGTCACCTGCGAACCCACGGCTATCTCGAACCGCATGTCACGCTGGCCCATTGGGATAACGACCGGCTGAATGTCTGGACTTCCTCAATGGGGACGTTCATCAAGCGAGCGAAACTCGCCCGGACGCTCGACTTGCCCTATTCTGCGATCCGTGTGCACAAGGTTTATGTTGGTGGGACCTTTGGCGGCAAGATAGATCTTTATTCTCACGAATATTGTGCGTCGCGGCTGTCGATCCTGACGAAGCGCCCCGTACGCATTGTCGCGAGCCGCGAGGAGATTTTTTCTGCCTATCGGCATGGCCAGCCCTTGGCCATGGAGATCAAGACCGGTGTCAGGAAAGATGGCACCATCGTCGCCCAGCAACTCCGAGTATTAAATAACTCCGGCGCCTATCGCGGGAGTGGCGTGGTCGTAATTTTCCTCGCCTGGGGTTTCACAATGATTCCCTATCGAATTCCCAACCTGAAATATGAAGGGATATCCGTCTACACCAACAATACAGTGCGTGCGCCTCAGCGCGGGCACGGTTGCCCGCAAATCCGGTTCGCCATTGAATCGCAGCTCGACAAGATCGCGGAGGATCTCGGCATTGATCCCGTGACAATTCGTCTGAGAAACGCCCGTGAACCGGGCGAAGAATTGCCGAACGGCGACAACGTGCATGAAGCGGGGCTGATTGACTGCATCAAGGTTGCTGCCGAGAAGTCAAAGATCCTGGCGAAATATGGCCAGGGACGCAAAGCCAAGGGAACAATCCGGCGCGGCATAGGCATGGGCGTCAGCGGCTACTTTGGCGGTTCACTGATCTATCCAAACGGTTCCGGGGTTATCGTGAAAATGAACGATGACGGCACGCCGACCGTGCTTACCGGCGGAATCGATGTTGGCCAAGGAGCAGAGACGGTGATTTCCCAGATCGTCGCTGAAGAGCTTGCTGTCGATTTCGACGATGTCAAAATCATTTCATCAGATACCGACACCACGCCTCAGGACATCGGCGCGTGGATCAGCGGGATGACGTATGTAACCGGTAACGCAGCGCGCGTGGCGGCCTGCAATGCGCGGGAGAAGATGTTGGATCTGGCGGCCCTGCGTTTCAACACCGATGTGCGGGACTTGGCCGTTCGTAACCGGACAATCTACAATAGGCATGACCCGAGCCAGAGCATCAGTTATCGGGACATCATCGCCTACAGCATTGCCACTCGTCGGGGCGACACCATTATCGGCGAAGGCTTCTGGCGCACCATGCGCGACGAGCCTGCACATCCGAGCCTTGCTACGACCAAGGGGCGTTGGACGGAGAATTACGCCTTCAGCTGTCAGGTGGCGGAAGTGGAAGTAGACATAGAGACCGGTGAGGCGCGTCTGGTCAAAGCGATCACTGTTCATGATTGCGGATTCCCGGTCAATCCGGCCTTGGTGAAAGGGCAGATTGACGGACAGGTGTCCATGGCACTCGGTCATGCCTTTCTCGAGGAGGTGATGACCAAGGATGGTTACACGCTGAATCCCACCTGGTTGGATTATCGAATGCCGACGATCCACGAAATGGCGGAGTCGGAAGATGCGGACGTGATTACGGAGCAATATGTCGTTGGCAAGCCCTATCGAACGAAGGAAGTCGGCGAGGGTTTGGTTTCGGGAATTCTCGCTGCAATTGCCAACGCCGTCTACGACGCGACGGGTGTGCGTCTGACATCGACGCCATTTACGCCGGAAAAAATCCTCAAAGGACTGCGTCAACAAGCCCGTGAGGAGAAGAAGAAGCATTGAATTGCGCTTCGTTATACAAGAAACGCAATCGGGAGGATAATACGTTTTCGAAACCGCTACAGGCGAAAACGCTTGCATCTGCGCCAGTCCCGCGCTCGGACGTGGCTGGCGTGGTGCTCGCGGCAGGCCGCTCAATTCGTTTCGGGCGTAACAAGCTTTTGCAGCCGTTCCGGGGTGAACCATTAATCCGGCGTGCGGTTTCGGCAGCGCTTTCGTCGCGCTTATCGTCGGTGAACGTGGTGCTGGGGCATGACGATGCGGCGGTGCGCGCGACTCTTGCGGAGCTTATCGATGATCCGCGGCTCATCCTGACTGTGAATCCGTCATACCGCGATGGCCAGAGCAGATCAGTTATTGCCGGCCTTGCCGGTGTGCCGCTGGGCAGTGCAGCTGCGATGTTCCTTGTCGGAGATCAGCCGCTGCTTGATCGCAACGTCATCGACAAGCTTATCGCTGCCTTCGAGGACGCGGGCGGTGGGATCTGCTATCCGGTCAGTGGCGGCCGGCGCAACAGTCCTGTCATCTTCGCTGCCGAATTCTTCGACGATTTGCGGAAGATCAGTGGGGACGAGGGCGGCCGCGCGGTCATTGCCGGCCACCCTGAAGCCGTTACTGCAGTGGATTTTCCGGATCCTGATATTTTCGCGGATATCGACAGCCCTGGTGATTACGAGAGAATGCTGTCGGTGCCGCAATCAGGCGCGAACGCCGCAGCCGTCACAGGATTGGTGGAGGCAAGTCTGGTGGAAGTCCTTGGCCTTGAGGATGCGCGTGTAGTTGCGCTGTGCGGTGCGGGCGGCAAATCGAGCCTCATGATGGCGCTGGTGTGTGAGTGGTCAGCGGCAGGCGGAGAGCGCATTCTTGCGACGACCACAACCAAGCTCGCGGCCGATGAATCAGGCGGACCATGGACGCCATTTGCGGCTGAGGACGCGGACTGCATTCTGTCCATGACGGCCGCGAGCGAAGGAGCATGGCTGGCCTTCAGCCGGCATGACACGAACCGATCCCGGCTAATTGGTTTTGCGCCGGAAGTGATCGATGCGGTTGTCACGCATGATAGCTTCACACGCGTTATTGTTGAGGCCGACGGCGCTCGTTGTTTGCCACTCAAGGCGTCAGGCGAAAATGAGCCGGTTTTTCCGGCGAGCACGGATACCGTGATCGCGGTGGCCGGGCTGAGCGGTCTTGGCATGGCGCTCGATGAGCAAACCGTGTTTCGGCCGGAGCGCTGGACAGAGCTGACCGGCCTGGGGCTGTCTGCGAAAATAACGGCGGAGTCCTTGGCGCATGTTCTTGTCCATCCCGAAGGAATGATGCGTGGCGCGCCGCCGCATGCCCAGCGGGTGGTCTTTCTTAATCAGGCCGAACTGCCAGGCTGCGCAAGCTTGGCGGGCGCGGTGCTTGATCACATGAAGGTGCTCGGCGGTCGTGTCCCGGATCGCGCAGTCGTGGGGCAATTACGGCCAGCAGTACGAATTCACGCGAGTCGCTCTTTCGGCACGTAGTGACGACGCACGTAGTGGTGACGGACTTGGGGAGCAAACGATGCAGGTGACAAATGAGTGCAGCGGCCCGGAACGGATCAATGCGGCGGACGCAATTCTTGGCCCGACGCTCGCACGCGGCCATGGCAGGGACATCGCCATTCTCTTCGGAGAAGAGCAGCTTACGTATGATGCACTGAATGCGCAGGTGAACCGGTTCGGCAATGCGTTGAAATCGTATTTGTCTAAGGCTGATCGTGCCATCTTGCTGCTCAGGGATAGTCCGGATCTCGTCGCCAGCTTTCTCGGCATCATACGCATTGGTGCGGTCGCAGTGCCGTTCAATAATCGGGCCACTGCAAAGGAGCTTGGCTTTGCCATTGCCGACAGCGGCGCAAAGGTTCTGATCCTGGACGAAGAGTTCGTGCCTCTTTACGAACAGGCGCTGCTGATCGCCAAGCGCCAGCCAAACCTGGTTCTGGTGCGCGGGCAGGGCGCGCCGGGAATGGTCTCCGTTACGTCGTTTCTCGCCGACGTATCGTCTGAGCTGGAAACTGCGCCGACGAATTCGGATGATATGGCCTTCTGGCTTTATACGTCGGGTACGACGGGGTCCCCCAAGGGCGCTGTGCATTGTCATGGTGACGTGACTGTCGGCGATTACTATATGTCGGCGTTCGGCTTTGGACGCGGCCAGAGAGTCTTCTCTTCTTCAAAACTCTTTTTTACTTTCGCCCTTGGCCACGTTCTGATTGGAGCGTTGCGCACTGGTTGCACGGTCATTCTTTATGATGGCTGGCCGGACGGAGCAGCTATCGCTGACGTGGTAGACCGCTTCAGGCCGACAATCATGCTTAGTGTGCCCGCGTTCTACCGCATCCTTTTGCATGATAATTTCGCGGAACGTGCCGGCTTTGCTTCCGTGCGCACCTATTTGTCGGCCGGTGAAGCGCTACCCGCATCTCTATATCGTCGATGGCTAGATGTAACCGGTGCGGCGATTGTAGAGGGTATTGGAGCTACAGAGACAATATTCATGATGGTTGGCGGCACGCCAGCAGAGCACCTCCCGGGGGCGACCGGCAAGCCGTTGCCCTATGTCGAGGCAAAGCTCCTGAGCATCGATGGTCATTCGATTACGACGCCGGATACGGAAGGCATTCTCTGGGTCCGCATGGGGTCATTGTGCCGCGGCTATTGGCAGATGCCCGACAAGACCAAGGCGGTCTTTCGTGACGGCTGGTTCCGCACAGGCGACGTGTTCATCGTGGACCAGGAGGGGTGGTGGCATCATCAGGGGCGTGCCGATGATTTGGTCAAGGTTTCCGGACAATGGGTGAGCCCGGCTGAGATCGAGGAATGTGCCGCCAGCGTTCCGGGCATTGCGGAGGCCCTCGTCGTCGGTAGCGAAAATGAAGACGGCCTCGTACGGCTCAGTATGTTCCTGGTGGCGAGGGAAGACGACTTCGATGGCCTGAAGCGACAAGTGCAGGAGAAGCTGCTTGCTACATTGTCAAAATACAAGTGTCCCCGCAGGGTGGTGTTCATCGATGAAATTCCGCGCACCGCCACCGGCAAGGCCCGCCGTTTCCGCTTGCGGGATTGGCTGACAGCGCGGTATCTGCAGCGGCAGATGAGTATTCTGGGCCTCGATCCCGTCAAGATCGAGTCTGCCGAGCGGGAGCTGTTTTCAAACCTGCAGCGGAAGTGTGTAGCGTGCGAGACCCAGCAGCAATGTCTTGACGATCTCGACCGGTCGACAGGGACGTCGAACTTCAGGGAATATTGCCCGAATGCCGACGTTCTTGTTTCGCTTCAAATGAGCGCAATGCAGGGTGGCTGAGCGGCGATAGTGAAGCCGCTGTAAAGTCCCCGGGCTTTGCCGGGGGATATTTATTTCATGGAAAACGAAATGTTCCTGGCGCGAAGGCTTGACAGCATTCGAGGTTTTGCCCGACGAGAACGCTGTCAGGAAGCGAGGACAGCACAGTCAGGCTCTGGGAAGCCGCGAGTGTGTTCCCCACGCTGACTCTTGTGTTCTGTCGCGGGTGTTTCAATTTGACGGGGTGGGCGCAAAAGCTGCGAGGAGCGCGTATCGATTCTGCTCGACATCTTCCAGGCCGAGCACCATCTGTTCCTCGGGCAGCATCTCCGCCCGGCAGCGGAAGCGCCAATTGACAGCATGCGGCACATCAATATGCTCCCGGATTCGATTGGGGGGAAAACTTAGCCAATGACTGAGTTCGTCTTTGCGCCGCCGGCACAGGCTTCTGTTGCCATGGCAGGCGAGGCGGCGCGCTTTCCAGTGCGCCGAATCTTCTGTGTCGGTCGCAACTTTGCGACTCTTGCCCGCGAGATGGGGGCTGATCCGGATCGCGAGTTGCCTTTCTTCTTTACCAAGCCGGCGGATGCTGTGGTCGATTCCGGCGCCACGATTCCCTATCCGCCCGAGACCAGGAATTTACATTACGAGATCGAGCTGGTTGTGGCGCTCGGTCGCGCTGGCGCCGACATCCGGCCTAAAACGGCGCTCGATCACGTGTTTGCCTATGGCGTGGGCATCGATCTGACGCGGCGCGATCTGCAGTCCCAGGCGCGCGACAAGGGGCATCCGTGGGACTGGGGCAAGGCCTTTGATCATTCGGCGCCGGTTGCGCCGCTGCATCGCGCCGCAAAGGCGGGGTACCCGGCCAAGGGGCGTATCTGGCTCGCTGTCAATGGCACGGTAAAACAGGATGCGGATCTGAGCGAATTGATCTGGCCGGTGCCGGATATCATCGCCATCCTGTCGCGCTCCATGACCATCCAGCCAGGCGACCTGATCATGACGGGTACGCCAGCGGGCGTCGGCTCCATTAAGCCTGGCGACAGGGTTGTCGGCGGCATCGCCGGCCTTGGCGAAATCGAGCTCACCATCGCGCCGCGCTGAACCTACGGCTCTTGCACCATACGCTGGCGCCACGCGTTTAAGTAGCACTTAATGGTTCCTAGGAGAGGCCGAGCGTGGAAGACGAAGACCTGGAATGGGCGAAGTTCGCCCTTGATTATCTGCGCAAGGGCCGCAGAAGCATCCACAGCGACTTCAATGACTTGATGAATGAATTGAGGGAGATGAGCGTTGCGAGGAGAGAACCATGGTATCCCCTCGTCAAATCCATAATCCCGACGCTTTATCATTACTCATCTGAGTTTACAGCGGACATTCGGATTCCGGGTGAGACTTTTAGCTCACCTCGCAACGTCGCAGAGCGACTGGCGGAGTTTCGAGCGTTCGCCGTGGCGATGATTACAGATCTCGATCACGCTTCTGATGAATACATAAAGTCCAATAAGGTCGACGGGCCACCGTTCCTAGTTGAACAGGCCCGGATGCGGGCTCAGTATTTTGTGGATGCCGTTGATTTTGTTTCTGGCAAGGCTCCGCGTGAAGTCACCCAAGACGTTCAAGAAAGCGCGTTCTCGATCATTGAACGAATTGCTCTTCGCTTCCATGAATCCGTCCTTGCGCTGAGGAAGCACCCCCACAACGGAGTTACTTTCGACATCAAGAACGAATGGGATTGCCAGTATGTGTTTCGATCAATATTGGCAGCTTACTTTACTGACATCCGTGGTGAGGAGTGGAATCCGTCGGTTGCCGGGTCCTCTACGCGCTGCGAGTTTTTTTTGAAATCTTTTCGTGCAATGATCGAGTTGAAGTATGTTCGGAAAGCTGAAGATCAGAGGAAAATCAAACTAGAACTGGCGGATGACCTCATTAACTACGGGAGAAATCCAGAAGTCGATAAGGTGTTTTTTCTAATCTACGACCCAAAAACCGTCCTGCCATATGCCGTTCAGCTACAGAAAGATTTCGCTGGTGCTGCGAAAGGATTAAGCCAGGTTCAGGTCATCGTCTCTCCATTCCGAGATACGAGAGAAGCGACCGAGGATGTGCAATAGAGGTGGAGCGGTTACCGGCGTATCGCGGCCTTGGCGAAATCGAGCTCACCATCGCGCCGCGCTGAACCTACGGCTCTTGCACCATGCGATGGCGCCGCGCGTTCAACGCGCGGCGCCATTCTTGGAGCAGGGGAGCCTGCTGAAAATCCAGAGTTAGCTCACCGCAATTTCCTGTACCGCCGTGCCGCCAGCTTCCGCCGCGGATGAGGCGGAGCGGCGAAGGAGCGGCAGCGCGGCGGCGATCAGTGCGTCTGCAAAGGCTTGATCGTTGATATGGGCATCGATCACCTGCAGGTCGACGCTTTCGGGGAATGCCGCCTCGCACTGCTCGGCAAAGATCGGCGGCAGCTCGGGGTGATAGAGCTTGCCTTCCGTGCTGTCGTGGCTCGAAAAACCGCCCAGCGGCACGAAGAAGCTTGTTGGTCCCTTCGCCCCAGCGAGGATGCCTGCCATGTGGTTTGCGAACAGTTGGAGGTCTTCCTCGGTCGTGCGGACTGCAGTCAGGGCGGCGTTGTGAATGTGGTAGTCGCGGCCCTCAAACGGCGACTCGCAATCAGCCAATGCGCTCGGCATGATGAAGAAGTCGATATTTCCCGGCGCATAGACCGTCGCAATTCCGCGAGAGATAGACGTAGTGGCGCGGTGCGGGCCGACGGCGCAAATGCCGTTGTGCAGGAAGTCATTGACCTCGACGAGCGACATGTCGACGACCAGCGCGACGTCGCGTTCGGCGGCAATCGCCTCCAGGGTGCGGCCGCCGGCGCCTGTGGTATGGAACACCATGACTTCGCAGTCTTGCGCCTCCAATCCCTCGCGCACGCGCCGCATGCAGGACTCGGTTGTGCCGAGCGTCGAGATCAGCACCAGCGGCTTCTCCTCCGCCTTGCTCGGTTCATAGGCCTTGGCCATCGCGGCGACGGCGTTGGCGCCATTGCGGTAGACTTCGCGGGAAATGGAATTCAATCCGGAAATATCGCAAACTGAATTAAACATGGCGATATCTTTGACGCCGACGAACCCGACGGTCATGCCGGAGGCCATTGTCGAGATCATGACTTTCGGAAGTCCGTACGGAAAGGTCTGCATGACCTGCGTGCCGAGAGTTGTGCCCATCGAGCCGCCGATCGAAATGATCCCCGAAATGGGAGTCTTGGCGTCGATCGCATGTGCCATCTTGATCGAGCCCTCGATCATCTTTTCCTGGATCTTGCCTTCGTGGCCAATGGCGCGAATTTCGTCGAGGGTCATGTTCATGGCGGAAGCAACCTCATCCGGACCGATCTCGGCGCCAGGGATGACTTTCCTGACGGATGGATCAAGGTGAATGACGGCGACGCCGGCGTTTTCGAGCGCATTGCGCAGGAAGGCAGCCTCAACCTGCTTCGTATCCTGCGTGACGATCATGAGTACTTTTTTCTGGTTCATTTAATCCTCCCAAGATGTTTGCCGTTTGACCGCGGTTGTTTTTCTCAGACGGCCGGCTCTTTGAGGCCGTGCCGCGTCGTTTCGGATTTCACTTTGTGGATGAGCTTCCCTGCCTGTTCCTTCTCATGCCAATGTGCGGTTTTCACTGACGCTCGCGCGCGAACGTAGCAAGCCAGTCCAGCGCAGCCGGATTCCTCGTTGCTCCCATGCTGGCCACCTTCTCGAGAGGCTCGCCCAAAAGGAGGCGGCGCACCGGGATTTCCATTTTCTTGCCTGTCAGCGTGACCGGAATTTCCGGAACGGCCAGTATCTCGTCGGGCAGGTGGCGCGGGCTGCGCTCTGACCTGAGGCGCGAACGTAGTTGGGCAATCAGATCGTCGGTCAACTCGACGCCATCGGCCATTTGCAGGAACAGGGGCATGTAGTAGCCGCCCTTGCCGTCCTCGATGCAGACAATCAGGCTGTCGACGAATTCAGAGAATGTTTCGACCGTGCGATAGATTTCCGCCGAGCCGATACGAACGCCAAACCGGTTGAGCGTTGCGTCCGACCGGCCAAGCACCACGCAGCCGCCGTGATCGTTGAACTTCACGCGGTCGCCATGCATCCAGACGCCGGGATATGTGCTGAAATAGCTGGCGGTGTAGCGGCTGAAGTCCGGATCGCCCCAGAAGCAGATAGGCATTGAAGGCAGCGGCTGGCGCACGACAAGCTCGCCGACTTCGTTGCAGATCGCCTCGCCGTGTTCGTCAAAGGCCTGCGCGTCTGTCGCAAGGCCGCACGCCTGAATTTCGCCAGGGCGGACAGGAAGCAGCACTGAGCCTGCGAGAAGACCTGAGCAGAATTCGGTGCCGCCCGACTGGGAGCTGACCCAGATGTCTTTCTTGACGGCATCATAGACCCACGCGAACGCCTCCGGCATCGCGGGCGAGCCGACCAGCATGACGGACTTGAGCTTTTCAAAACCGAATTCGTCGCGCGGTACGATTGCCTGGTTGCGCACGATCTGCATGAAGGTCGGGTTGACTCCGAGAACCGCTGCGCCAGATGTGTCCGCGATCCGCCACAAGAGCCGGCTGTCCGGGTAAACAGGATGTCCGTCGTAGAGCACCGCCTCGCCGTTCATCAGCGGACCCCACATCAGCGTATTCCAGACCATCCAGCCGGTGGTGGAGTAGAAGAAGAGGCCATCTCCCTTGCCCAGTTCGAAATGGAAGGCAGCCGATTTGAGATGCTCCAGCACGATGCCGTGATGGCCATGCACGATTGCCTTCGGCAGGCCCGTCGTGCCCGATGAGAAGAGGACCCACAGGGGGTGATCAGAAGCCACGCGATCGAAAGCAAAACGATCCGCTTCGACTTCCGGGCCTTCCAGCATCTGCTCCCAGCGCAGGATCGAACCGCCAAACTCCGGCGCCTTGCCGGCCTTGGGGTGATAGTCCAGCATCACGAGCCACCTTGCGGTTGGCAAGGCGTCGACGATCTGCTCCAGATCCTTGATGCGGTCGAAATCCTTGCCGGCATAGCGATAGCCGTTGGCGGCAAAAACGAGTTTTGGCTCGATCTGGCCGAAACGGTCGATCACGGTCTGGGCGCCGAACTCAGGCGCAGCCGATGACCAGATTGCGCCGATGGCCGTTGTCGCCAGCATGGCGATCACGGTTTCCGGGATGCTGGGCATGTAGGCGGCCACCCGGTCGCCTTTGCCGAGACCCAGCGCGCGCAGTTTGGTCGCAAGCTTGCGAACTGCGCCTGCGACCTCGCTCCAGCTCATCGTGCTCAGCTCGCGCAGCTCCGAAGCATGACGAAGCATGACCCGGTTCGGATCACCGGACATTTCGTGGCGAAGGACGTGTTCGGCGTAATTCAGCCGCGTTCCGGTGAACCAGCGGGTTCGCGGCATGGGATCATTGGTGATGACCGCCTCGACTTCCCCCTCAGCGATGATCTCGAAATAATCCCAGATCGCCGTCCAGAAGCCTGCCAGATCGGAGACCGACCATTTCCAGAGATCGTCATAGCCGGAAAAGTGCCGACCACGCTGTTCGAGCCAATTGATGAAATGCGCGATATTGGATGCGTCGCGGCGCTCCGGAGTGGCTTGCCAGAGGATCTCGCCTTCTTCGATCATTGCCGCGCTCCTTTTGAAGCGTTGAGCCAAGGTTGTTCGAGCCAAGGCTGTGACCGCAGGTCTTCCAGCGTATCCAGAACAAGATGGGCTCGCTCGTCACTCGCAACGCGCAGAAATGCGTGCTTGTCGTAGAGACCCGTCGTCACGCCGATGGCGTAGGCGCCGGCCTTGCGCGCCATGCGGATTTCCAGCGAGGGATCATCGCCAATAACGACCGTTTCCGTCGATGGCCGTCCGGTCAGCTCGGCAATCATCTCCATGCCGAGTATCGAGGGTTTGCCGAGAACTACAGGAACGGCTTCTGTCGTCTGGGCGATCATCGCGCCGACTGCGCCCGATACGCCGAGGATGCGGCCCTTGGCGCCAGCGAAATAGGGGGCGTCGGACATGGTGTAGGGCAGGGCGCCATTCCAGACAGCGTCCACCAGGGCTTCAAGCTCACGCAATCCGAAATCCCGTGTCCATCCGAGAAGCACTGCATCGACGCTTCCCTGGCCTGCCGCCGGTGGCAGGACTTCCAGCCCGGCTTCCAGAAGCGGGACAGTCGTGCCTTCGCTGCCCAGCGCCATGATGCGGCGATGGCCCGTTTCTTTCAGATGATGGGCAGCGACAACCGCAGGCGTCAGAATGTGATCGGGCTCGAAGACAAAACCGGCATCGGCAAGCCTTGGATAGTAGTGCGCGGGCGGGAAGAAGGTGCCGTTGGTATAGGCCATGATGTTCATACCAGCATCCCGGCAAGCCGTGACAGCATCAATGGCTCCCGGCAGCGCGGTATAGAGGCCGCTGGTCTTGTCCATCATGGCAAGGGTGCCATCGATATCGAAGACGGCCGTCCGGATCGGATGGTGATGCATTCAGCTTCTCCCGCTCATCTCGAATTGAAAGCCGGGCTTGGAAATCCGCACAAAACTCAGGTCTTTTCTCGCGGTCAGTTCTCGAACCAGATCCTTGATCAGGCTGCTTTGCGGTTCGTAGGTCCGCGGGGCCGGGCCGGCCGCGACCATGGCATCGACCTGATCTGCAGGCATGACCGCCCTGAGCAGAAATTCCTCGTCCGAATAGTCCTTGCCGATCCGGGCGCGCAGCTCGTCCAGTGACGCCATCATCGGTTCGTCTGCGAGCTCCATGCCTCGCCGCGACGATTTCACACGATCTTCAAGATTGGCGTCGAGCGGCATGGTGGGCGCACCGAAACGCCCGAGGATGTAGCGCACGACCTCGTCGGGAATGGTCTTGTAGCGCTCACCATCAACCACATTGAGCAGCGCCTGCGTGCCCACAACCTGGCTGAACGGCGTGACCATGATGGGATAGCCAAGATCGGCCCGGACCCGCTCGGCTTCTTCCAGAACCTTGGGCAGCAGATGCAGCCGCCGGGTCTCGGCAAGCTGCCGCTTCAGAGTCCCCATCATGCCGCCCGGCATCTGATGTCGGAAATAGCTGCGATCGCATTCCTGCGGCTGGCCGTGAGGAAGCCCCTCCGCCGCTGCGAGTGCGGTGAAATAGGCGCCCATCTCCCGTAGCGCCTCATCGTCCACGTCAACCGTAAGGCCGAGATCACGCAGATTGCGCACCGTCGAGATCGCGGCCGGCTGTGATGTGCCGTTGGCTGCCGCGGCAGCCGCAACATGCAGGGTTTGCGTGCCGCGCTGCGCCGCTTCGAGGTAGGAAAACTGGGCCAGCGCAATTGTGCTGTGGGAGTGGAATTCGAGAGGCAGGCCGCCGATGGCCTTCTTCAGCACCGGAAAGAGGGTCACCGCGCGCTCCGGCGTCACCAGCCCGCCGGGGTCCTTGAGGTAAAGCCTGTCGAACCTGCCGGATGAGGCGAGTGCTTTGGCTGCTGCGCCGAAGTAGGCGTCGTCGTGAAGCGGGCTGAGCGTGAAGGTCACGGCCGCGACAACCGCTTCACCGCCGACCTTGCGCGCCAGCGCCGCCATGTCCAGCATCGCGGCCACGTTGTTCATGGGGTCCATGATCGCGAAACGGCGCACGCCGTTCTTGACCAGCAAGCGGAATGCGAACTCCATCAGTTCGTTGCTGGCGGTTTCCCACGAAATGAACCGCATGCCAGTCGTCAGGAACGACAGCGGTGTGTTGGGCATGGCCTCCCGCATCAGGCGCGTGCGCTCCCAAGGGTCCTGCTTCTTGAAGCGGACCGCCACACCCATATGCGTGGAGGCCAGATAATCGATGGCGTTGAAGCCGACGCGATCCATGACGGGTGCGATCTGCAGCATCTGCGCCGTGTCCAGACCGGTTGCGCCCCACAGGCTCTGGTTTCCGTCGCGGACGGTCGTATCTATCAGCTCGATATTCATTCGAGCGCTCCTCTTTGAGGCACACCCGACAGGATCCCGGCAAGGTAGTTCGTATCCACGCCCCCCTTGCGGAAACGAAGGTCGGCCATGATGGTCCTGTGCAGCGCTTCGTTGGTCTTGACGCCCTCGATCGCGCAGACGCGCAGCGCCGTGGCCATGGTCTCGATCGCTGCATCGCGGTTCTCGCCCCAGGCGATCAGCTTGGCGATCATGGAATCGTAATGGGGTGGGATCATCGCGCCAGGCTGCAAATGCGTGTCCACGCGCAAACCGTTCAACGACGGAAACCAGGCGAGAGTGATCCTGCCCGGCGATGGCCGGAAGTCGTGATGGACATCCTCGGCATTCAGGCGGCATTCGATGGCGTGGCCATTCAGGCGGATGTCGTCTTGCGAAAGGCCGAGCGGCCTGCCTTCGGCGATAAGGATCTGCAGCGCCACGAGATCAAGTCCGGCGATCACTTCCGTGACCGGATGCTCGACCTGGATACGAGCATTCATTTCCAGGAAATAGAATTCTTCGCGCTCGACATCGACGAGAAACTCGACGGTCCCGAGCGAACGATAGTTGATATGCTCAGCGAATCTGACCGCCGCCTCATGAAGACCGGCGCGCAGCTTGTCGCTGAGACGCGGCGCGGGAGCTTCCTCGACGACCTTCTGGTAGCGGCGCTGCACGGAACAGTCGCGTTCGCCAGCGTGAAGCATGCTCACCCCGTCGGAAATGATCTGCACCTCGACATGGCGCCCGACGGTCACCAGGCGCTCGATGTAGACGCGTCCGTCCCCGAATGCGGCGGCCGCCTCCGCAATGGCGAGCGAGAATTGCCCCGCCAATTCTTCCGCTTGCCGGACCTGCTTCATGCCGCGACCGCCGCCGCCGGCAACAGCCTTGATCAGAATCGGAAACCCCATCTCTTCGGCAAGGCGCTCGGCTTCCTCCAGGGTTTCGACAGCGCCTCCTGGAACGAGAGGCACGCCGGCCGCCTTCGCGTGATCGCGTGCCGTCAACTTATCGCCGACCGCAGCGAGATTGGCCGGGGTGGGACCGATGAAAATCAGGCCGTATTTATCGCATGCTTCTGCAAGCGCCCGATTCTCCGACAGGAAGCCATAGCCGGGATGCACGGCGTCGCATCCGGTTGCCTTCGCAGCCTCGACGATGGCGCCGACCTTGAGATAGCTGTCAGCCGCACGCGCCGGACCGATACACACAGACCGGGTCGCGAGTTGAGCGCCGAGGCTGCAGCGATCGGCCTCCGAAACACCGAGGACTGTTTCAAGGCCCAGCTCACGGCAGGTTCGCACGATACGAACCGCGATCTCGCCGCGGTTCGCTATGAAGACTCGTTTGATCGAAGTCATGTCAGGCGGCTCTCAGCCGAACCAGCGTGTCGCCGTGTTCGACAAGTTCACCGTTGGGTGCGATGATCTCGGTGACGACGCCACCGACGTTGGCCTCGACCCGGTTCATCAACTTCATGACTTCGATGATTCCGATGACGGTTCCTGGAGCGACCAGGTCACCCGGCTTCACGAACGGGTCTGCCCCGGGCTTGGGCGCGTGATAGAATATGCCGAGCATGGGAGCGGTTATCGTCGTTCCGGTGTCGTCGTTCTCGGCTGGCGCCGGTCTGGCCGCGGGCCTCGCGGCGGCCGTGGGTGCAGGCTCGTGGAATGTTTCACGCGCCACGACCGGTGATCCGGGATGACCAGCACGGCGAAGTTCGATCTTCAAATCACCTGTTTCAATTCGCAATTCATGAAAATTGGAATTGTCGATGAACCCCAGGATCTCGTTGATGTCGGATCGAGTGAGCCCGCTCATGCCGACCACCTCGTGCACACGGGACCCAAGCGGCGGTTCTTCTTGCTGAGGCTGGACAACAAGCCCTCCATGTTGATTGATCCTGTTACTTGCACGACACTACTGCCCCCCTCTTGAGAGCGGTGCATTCAGCGTGCAAAGGCGGTTGTTTTCGCAATAGAAGCTCTCCTTGGATCGCATCAATTTCTCGGAAATTTCTTCCGCCGCTTTCATGACGGGCGCCGCCAGAAGTTCGATTGCCTTCTCGCGGCTCATCACGCGTCTCGCCCATGTTACGTTGATTGCGCCGGGAACGTGCCGGCCCAGCCGGATGGCGACGCCGATCGACTCTCTCCCGTCATCGGAAACGCTGCGCGCTTGATCGAAATCTCCGCCGAAATCGTGCGTTCGCAGCCCGTATCCCAGCGCCCGAGTTTCCCCGATGATCTTGCGTACGGCCGCGTCATTCGCGGCCAGACGGTCACCTTCATGTTCAGAGCATCGCAGCGCATCAAGAATGGACTGGCGCACGGGCTCTTCGCAAAAAGCAATGAAAGCGCGCCCCGTCGCCGAACGCAGCATGTTGACCTTGAAGCCGACGGGGCCGAGCGAAATGTGATGGAAATAGGACCGCGGAGCGTTGGTCTCCAGCACCTCCATATGCGTCAATCGCGGGACAGCGAGAATGGAGGGCCATTTGACGGTGTTGCTGAGGGATTCCAGAACGGGCGAGGCGGCCTCGACCAAACGGCCTTCTACATCCTTCTGGGTGGCCAGCTTCGACAATGAGTAGGATGCGACATAGGCTTCATCGATGATACGTTGCCAGACGGCGCCTTGTTCGATGAGCGTTTTCAATATTCGCAGCAGGGATGCCTTTGGGATTCGGGATATGCGATGAAGGTCGTGCAGCGTCACCGCGCCGGAAGCCTGCACGATCTGCAGCACCGTGAGTCCTCGGGCGAGGGATCGGATCGATTTGACGTGCAGTTCCTTCATGGCCGGTTTCCCTCTATTCGCGGACGGAGAGAGTGCGGCCGATAGGCAGCAGGAACAGACCGTAGCGATTGCGCAGGGAGCCCCAGATGCCCTTCGGGAAGAGCAGCGCGCAGACGATCGCCGTTGTGCCAAGCGCGACGAGATACCAAAGCCCCCAATCGCCAAACAGTGCTTCGATCGCGAAGAAGATCACTGCGCCAATGATGGCGCCTTCGAAGGTGGCGATGCCGCCAACGATGACCATGAAGATTGTGTAGGCCATCCATTGGACACCGAAATAGGCTTTCGGCTGGAAGCTGACCGTCGAAGCGAGCCAAAGCGCGCCGGCGAGCGCCGCGCCCAAGGCGGCAAAGACAAAGACGACCTGCTTGGTACGAAACACCTGGATGCCGATCGATGCCGCGGCCTGTTCGTTGTCACGAATGGCCTGCAATGCCGCGCCGAAGCGCGAGCGCAACAGCAGCACCATCCCGACGAGAACTCCAGCCGCCGCCGCGAGCGCCATCAGGTAAATCGAGTTCAGGCGTGTCACGGGATCAAACGCGTTGAGGGCGATCAATGAGATGCCGGTCTCGCCCTGAATCAGCGGGTCGAGATTGACAAGCAGGTGGAACGTGAACGCCAGCACCCACATGCCGATCGCAAATTCCCCGCCCCGCAGCCTGAGCATGAGATAGCTGACCGGGAATGATATCAGCGCCACCACAACCGGGGCCAATACCAGTGCTGCGAACACCGGCGTGCCGGCATTCGAGAGGCGGATCGAAAAGTAGGCGCCAAGGCCGATGAAGGCCTGTTGTCCAACAGACATCAGCCCCGCGTAGCCAGCGAGCGCGTTCCAGGTGACGGCAAGCAGGATGTAGACGGACAGCAGGATGGCCCGGGACATGAACGCCTGGCTTCCCCACATCGGCGCCAGCGCAAGCAGGACGCATATCGCGGCGAAGGTCCAGACCGTGACTCTTGCTTTTGTATTCCAGCGGTGAACGTCAAAGGGTTTTGTCAAGGCCGGCCCCCCGCTTGGCTGAACAGCTTGGGAAGCTTGAACGAGCCATTGTAAAGCCGCGCAAACAGAACGAGGAAAAACACAAGGTTGCCGGCAATGAAAAAGCCCTGCGTGGAAATTTCGGCGCCGATGGTCTGGGCAAGGCCAAGGATGACACCACCCGTCAGCGTGCCCCAGATTGAGCCGGCGCGGCCAATGACTGTCGCCTGGAAGGCAAAGAGCAATTGAAGCGTGCCGGAGTATGGCGTGAAGGTTGCGCGCATTCCAAGGGCCGCGCCTGCCAGCCCGATGGTCACGAAAGCGATCGCCGTCGCGACCGTGCGCGCCTGCCGTGCGTTGATGCCGACGAGCCCCGCCGTATCTGAATCCTGCGCGGTCGCGCGAATGGCCCGGCCGAGCGGCGTATGATTGAGAAAGAGCTGCAGACCGCCGAGAACTGCGACGGCCGCCACCAGGAAAATCGCCGCCAGCTTGCTGACATAGAAATTGCCGACTTCCCAGCTTGCCCAGGAAAGGTCGCCCATGAAGGCAGAAAGCGACTGCGTGTTGGCTCCGAAAATCTGGAACATCAGGTTGTCCAGAACCACCGACACGCCGAATGTCGCAAGGATCGCCGCAAGCTGACCGCCCCGCTGCGAAGGCTCCAGGATCAGTCTCTCGACGATGACGCCGGCCACGGCCATGATGGGCAGGACGGCCAGGGTCGCCAGAAAGGGATCCATGCCGAAATGCTTTGACAGGCTCACCACAATGTAGGCCGCCAGCACGGCAAAGGAGCCATGGGCAAGGTTGATGATTCCCATCACGGAATAGAGGAAGGAGAGCCCCGCGGCCAAAATGGCGTAGTAACCGCCAAGCAGAATACCTTGCACCAGAATATCAATCATGGCGGCGGCCACTTGCCTTGCTGCCGTTCAGCCCGAAATAGGCTTCGACAATTTGATCGCGGGAGAATTCCGAGGTCTTGCCCATGAGGACGATTTGCCCCTCCAGCATGCAAATGACCCGATCGGCGACGCTGAGCGCGCGCGACAGATCCTGTTCGACGACGATGACGCTGGTCTGGCTGCGCCTGAGCTCGGGCATGATCGAATAGACCCGATCAACGGCTGCCGGCGACAGTCCGAGAGAGACCTCGTCCAGAAGGAGCACGTCCGGATTTGTCACGAGCGCGCGGCCGATCGCCGTTGCTTGCTGCTCGCCACCGGAAAGGTTTTGAGCCTTGTTGTGCCGCCGGGCGGCCAGGTTGGAGAACATCTCGAAGATTCGATCTGGCGACCACGAGCCCTTTCGTCCAACCTGAGTACCAAGCGCGAGGTTTTCCTGGATCGTCATCTGCGGGAAAAGGCGGCGCCCTTCCGGCACGAGTGCCAGTCCAAGCCTGACGCGCTGATATGCGTGCAGACCGGAAAGCGGAGCCCCGTTCAGGTGTACGTCGCCATGGTAGGTTTTGTGACCGCCGGCAATCGATCGCAACAGCGTGGACTTGCCAGCGCCGTTGGCACCCACGATGGCAAGGATTTCGCCCTTGTTGAGATTGAAGGACACCTCGCGGACCGCGGTCAACAGGCCATGATGGGCCGTCAGGTTATTGACCTCCAACTGGCTCATGCAACACCGTGCCCCAGATAGGCTTTCATCACAGCCGGGTCTTTCATGACCGCGTCCGGCGCCCCATTAGCAATGATCCGGCCGGCATCCATGCAGATCAGGCGCTCGGCCACTTGCAGGAGCACATGAACGATGTGCTCAATCCAGATGATTGCCGTTCCCGACGCACGGATTGCCTTGATGATGCCAACCAGCTCATCCGCTTCCGCGTCCGTCAGGCCTCCTCCGACTTCGTCAAGAAGCAGGACTTTCGGGCTCGTGGCGACAGCCCGCGCGACTTCAAGGCGTTTGCGGTCGAGGAGACCGAGTGTTTCGGCCTCCCGGTTGGCAATCGGCAGAATCCGGCACAGCTTCAGCGTTTCGTAGGCCTTCTCGTCGGCTCCAGCATCGCCTACGCCGCCGAAGGCTGCGGCGACGCGCACATTTTCGAAGGTCGTCAAACCGCCGAACGGCTTGGGTATCTGATGCGTGCAAACCAGTCCAAGCTTGCACATCTGATCAGACGTCACCCCGCTGACGTTGCGGCCGTCAAAGGTGATCGACCCATTGCTCGGTTCAAAGGCTCCCGACAGTGCTCCGAGAAGCGTCGACTTTCCGGCGCCATTCGGGCCGACAATGCCGACGGCCTCACCTGGTCGCAGCGTCAACGTCACATCGGAAAGCGCCCGCAGCGCGCCGAAGGATTTGCTGAGCTTGTGCGTGGTCAGAATCGGGCCACATGCGGGCGCCCCGATCTCACCGCTGATCGTGGTCATTTGCTGTACGGGATCAGCTTGCTGGTGACAGGGACGTTGGGATCCGTGACATTTTCCGTCATCACGTAGTCCAGCGGCCACTTCCCTCCGCCCTTGACCCACTGCGTTCCGAGAATGGGGCCAAATGCGATATTCGGCACGGGACCTGATGTGAAATCGACAACCCCGGCGATTGTGTCCGTCTTCAGGGATGCGATGGATTTCACGATCGCCGCCTTGTCCATCGGATCGCTGGCTGCCGACACTGCGGCAAGGCCGACGTCGAACAGCGCCAGCGAAGATCCGAGATTCTGCACCCACTGTCTGTTGGTCTCAGCTTCATAGGCTTTGGCGAGGTCTGGAGCCGCTATGCCGGTCAACGGCGACTTGTAGGGCATGTTGACATGCCAGTATGCGGCGCTCGACAGGTTGACGCCCAGCGATCCCAACGATTCGATATCCGAAGGGAATAGGCCCATCTTGGCAACCTGTATGATCTTGAGGTTGCTGGTGAGCCGCTGCTGCGCGGCCTGACGCAAAAAGGCAGCAAAATCCGGAGGCAAAGCAAAGGAGTTGATGATCTCGACACCGGCGTCCTTGAAAGTGCGGATCTGCGCGGAATAGTCGACCGTGAAATCCTCGAAGCCGCCGGGATCAACGATCTGATAACCGGCTTTGGCCAACTGCGGCGCGATGCCCGCGCGTACAGCGTTGCCGTCGGCGTCATTCGGGTAGAGAACGCCGACCTTCTTGTTGGTCTGGATCGAACTCCATTGCGAAATGTAGCACTTGGCAAACTCGTCGGCGCCGAAGCCGAAATGGTAGCTCCACTTGAACGGGCTGGGCTGTCCCGGCTTGGCCCCGCGGCCATAATACCAAGCCTGCCAGGGCATGACCGTCGACACGCAGGGAACGCCTGCGGCTTCGCACGCGTCGGCCACGGGATTGATGACTTCGGGAGTGGACGAGGCCAGTATGAGATGTACGCCTTCGCCAGTGATCAGTTCTTTGGCGAGTTGTGCCGCACGCGAGGGGTCTGATTGGGTATCGCGGTCCAGGATCTGGACGGCATATTCCGTTCCGCCAATCTTGTAGCCTTTCGCCAGGACCGTGCGAACCTGCTTGAGAACGAAGGCGTCCCCCTGTCCGAAGGCTGCAAGCGGCCCGGATACGGGAGAAACGAAGCCGATCTTGATGGTCTTTGCACCCTGGGCGCGGGCAGGCATGCCAGAGGCCAAAAGGACCGCAGCGGCAGAGCCGCCAAGAAATTCGCGTCTGTTCGGACGCGTAATCCGTCTCGAAAGGTCCGTCATGCTCTCCTCCCATCCCTTTTTGCAGCCAAGATTCGGCTTATGCCGCTTTTGAAAGTGCTTGATGCATTGGCTACGTTATTAATAGCCGTGAAGCCGTCGCCGGATAGAGGTCAATAGAGAAGTTTCACTGAGTGAAATCTGTTTTGTGGCTGCTCACATGGACGCTGATCCGGGCTTGGTCGGAATGTCGTGTGATTGACGCCAGGGAGCTTCGAGGCGTCTTGCCGCACGGGCGTCAATCAAAGAGATGCGACCTTACCGTCCTCATCCGATCAGCTGCCATCACGCGGCTATGGCCCGCGATGATCTCGCCGCCTTCATCGACCAGGATCGGGATCGTCCAGCCCCAGGTCTCGATCGAGCGCGATCTGGGTGACTTGCGCGTCGGTGCGCTGCCTTGCGTTGCGGGCCGAGGGCGTCAGCGTAGCGCGGCGGGCGACGTGATCGGCGTTGTCTGGGTGTGGGACGGATAACGCGCGAGATGGCGGAAGGGTTATGCGCTGACGGCAGTTTAAGCTTGACACGTAGGCCGATTATGACAATTTTGGTCAAGCCGCTGTAGGTTTTCCTTGGAAGCACATGAAAATTGGGTTGAACGGGATATGCACCGCATTGGTGTTCGTATTCCGTTTGAGCTTCGGATGGTCAGCCGCTATTTGTTTGACCAGATCCTTATTCCCCTCCTGTTCTATGAACTTCGCCGGGTCGTCCGAGTCCATGACGTTGTTCGTTCGATAATCCTTCCGCAGCGCTGTCACCCCCTTCTCGGACATCAGCATGTTGGTGATGAGGATAGCAATCTCCTCTTCCGAGTTCCACATGTCCTGGTTCGGTAGGCTATGGGTCTGCATCTTGCCCCGCATTCCCCGGTTGGCGTGGACAAGTTCGTGCATCAAGGCGAACTCTGGTCGCATATAAGTGTAACAGGCCACGGTCCGGATGGTGGGGCACTTGTTTTCCGAGACGCTGAGGTTCTCATTGAGGTCGATGTACATCTCAGACCCTCTCCCAGTCCCTTCGACATCCTTTTGCCCTGCTTGCCCAGGATGAAAGTACCCCTTAGCGTGCGCGTCAGGAATGTTGCCCCAGTTGGTCTTCGGTTCAACGTTGGGATTTTCGGTATACGGTACGATGTTAATCTTGAGTATTTTGTGCACGTCGAATATCTCTTCAAGGATGGCCCTGCCGACGTAGCTCCACCAGACCCACATGTTGATGAGACTGACGCACCGTTCCACGGAATCCGGTTCACCGTTGATGAAGATGCGGTGTTTATTCATATAATCGACTTTGATGAAGGTGGTAGTCATTTGATCCCGAGACGTTCAAGTGGACTTGGTCATGCAGAGGTGCCTGCCAATCTATGAGCTATCTCAGATCTAGAGTCACTTCCCCCGAATGAGGGATGCCCGGTGGTCGACCAGACGAGATATTTGGGGACCTCGCAGGGACTGCGGTTGGGCATCACCGAGGTCCCGGTGATGACGGCGAAGGGTTGGACCGAGGCGCAGAAGCGGGCCTACACCATCGACAACCGCCTGACTGAGAACTCACGATGTCATCAACCAACCTTTGACGCCATCGCAGGAGTGGCGCCCAACGTGTTGTGATCGCGATAAAAATTTTGAATGGAAGAAGCAGAGCTCCCGAACGTTGCTGAACCATTTCGTCAGGCGGTTAAAGCGGCGCATCGCCTGCTTCCATTCCGTTCTCAGATGCCGAACGAGCACCAGTCTCCAGATTGTCGCCGATCCCTTTCATGCCTATCTTACCGGTCTGTTCGCTGGGGTCCTCCGGTTGACAGGGGTCTCCTGCATTCACTAAGGCCAGGGCTTCACGGCTTGGGCTTGGTCCCGGATTGAACAGGCCGGCCAAAATGCGGAAATTTTAGCAACCAAGGTGCGCGAGAGCGGCCAGCAGATCGGATTCTGGACATGAGCCACATATCGGAAAAGTCGGTAGAGCAGGTCACGATCCCTTCGCTGCAGCGCTGGAAGCAGGAGGGGCGGCGCATCGTCATGATGACCGCCTATGACTCGACGATGGCGCGCATCGCCGATCCCGTCGTCGATGTCATCCTTGTCGGCGATAGTGTCGGCAATACCTGTCTCGGCTTCGACACGACCTTGCCGGTCAGCATGGCCATGATGGAGCATCATCTGGAGGCTGTCATCCGTACCAAGCCGCGTTCGCTGGTCCTCGTTGACATGCCGTTTCTCAGTTATCACCTCAGCGTCACCGACACGATCCGCAACGCGGGCAGCTTCCTGCAGCGGGGGGCCGCCGGGGTAAAGCTCGAAGGCGGAGCCAGGCGCGCCGAGGTGGTGCGGGCGCTGGTCGATGCAGAGATACCCGTTATGGGTCACCTTGGGCTGACGCCGCAAAGCGTCAACGTGATGGGGGGGTTCAAGGTGCAGGGGCGCAGCAGCGCCGATGCCACACGGCTGCTTGATGATGCCCTCCGTCTCCAGGATGCCGGCTGCTTTGCCATGCTGCTGGAGGGAATTCCCACGGAGCTCGCAGCGCGGGCGACCGAGCTTCTGACGATCCCGACTATCGGAATCGGCGCGGGTGTCGGCTGCTCAGGCCAGGTGCTGGTGTTCCATGACGTGCTGGGCCTGATCCAGGGCCATCGGGCGAAATTTGTGCGCACCTATATCGATGGCTTTGCGCTTCTGCAGGACGGGCTCGCCCGCTGGGCCGCCGATGTTCGTAGCGGCGCATTCCCCACGCCGGAGGAGAGCTATCACCTGCCCAAAGCTCTCATCGACACGGTCGCGAAGTGGGAGCCTTCGAAATAGGCTTGCACGAACTCCCGTCCCGCAGGTCTTACTGCGATTCTTCGCCAAACCGACCGTGACGGCCGGCTCCGCGTTCGAAGTGCATGGCGCCGGCCTTGCCCTCCATCGCAACTATTGGTGTGCCCCAGCGCCCCTCCTGCCGGAGCGCATCTGCAAGGGGGAGATCCCACTGCATGTAGGCAGAGCGGCGGTCGACCTGCATGCAGGCTTGCGGAAACGAGGCAATTTCTGTTGCCAGCTGCTCTGCGGCGGTGCGCGATTGCCCGTCCGCTACGACGCGGTTCGCAAGCCCCATCGCAAGAGCTTCCTGCGCTCCGACGGGGCGACCGGTCAGAATCATGTCAAGCGCGCGCCCCATGCCGATGATACGCGGCAGCCGAACCGTACCACCGTCGATCAAAGGCATCCCCCAGCGCCGGCAGAACACGCCGAACGTGGCGCTCTCTTCCGCCACGCGCAGGTCGGCGAGCAGCGCAAGCTCCAGCCCGCCCGCCACGGCGTAGCCGGCAACGGCCGCGATCAAAGGCTTAGATAGTGTCATCCGAGTGGGCCCTGTCGGGCCGTCGCCTTCCGGATCAAGATCGTGAGCACGCGCCGGGTCGTTTACCGCCGTAAGATCTGCGCCTGCGCAAAACACGCCATGTTCGCCCCACAACACCGCAACTCTCTGGCTGTCGTCCTGCTCGAACGAGCGAAATGCATTGCGCAACGCCAGGGCCATCGGCCCGTCAACAGCGTTCTTCCGTTCGGGCCGGCTCATGATGATGGTTGTAATCGGCCCCTGGCGCTCGACCCGCACTGCGTCCTGCATCATTGCTCCTCCCTTACGGTCTATTTCATTCGGTCAAAGGGTCCCAACGAACCCGATGATGATGCGATTGTCCGACCCTAAGAATTCTAAGCAAGAAGCGTTCGATTGCCAATGCGCCTTGCTTGGCTGGCAATGATGGCAGCAGTTGCAGGCCGCCACACTCCAAAGAAACGACAGAGAATGGAGACATTTTGTAGAGATCAGGTGGCCGTCGCAAAATTTCAAATCTTGTGCTCCAAGATGGCCGCGTTCGAGCCAGGCCACTCGATCAGTTTGTTTCTGGCGCAGCATTCAGGAAAGCCTGGACGCACGAGCGGTAGGTGATACGAGGAACAGGGCATGCTTGGTTGGGATGCGGTGCAAGGGACCGACTGGGGACGCCTCTTTCATGCCTACGGTGTGGCGGATGACACCCCTGTTTACCTGCGGAACTTGACGAGTGAGGATGCGGCGCTTCGCAAGAACGCCGTCTATAACCTTAACCTCTC